>Ga0099822_1004312_pt1 | contig 18509 bp, 9 predicted proteins | sample CowpeawhiteBW_FD_76839 | JGI IMG/M metagenome (GOLD analysis project Ga0099822, IMG submission 76839) | Root nodule microbial communities of legume samples collected from California USA - Cow pea white BW | ecosystem: Host-associated > Plants > Roots > Nodule | place: USA: California | collected...
TAATTTTACCATATATAACTACCATTTTAGGAGTTCTAAGTAACTTACTTTAAAGCTTAAATTTTTAATTATTGGCGGCAGAAGATAAGGATAATAAAGATGACTTACTAAACCTTTAAATATAAGCTTTTAACTCTTAAATATTAGACCTCTGAAAGAGTTTTTCTTTTTTTATTATTCTAATATTGTTTCCGAAACTCATGTAAATTGTCTTCGTATGATAAAAGAAATAATAAAAAAAAAGATGGTGGTATTTTAAAGCCACGAATTGTTTAAAAAAAACAACATGTGGCTAGTAGTTTTAAATATTCAAAGAGTCTATTTAATCTTGTAAATTAAACTTTTTTGGTTGCGTGAATGATTCGTGGGCTATAAATTAAGATTTTTGTGTGGGGTTTAAGGTTAACTATTATTTATTTCTTCTCATTGAAGATAAGTTAACTATTATTTCATTAACCAGTTGAAGGCATCATCATTGTCCAATATATATAATAGAATGTAAATTGGAGGTGAACCAAACATGTTTGGCATAGTGCGAAGCACGTCCATTCTCCAATTTAAGAAAATTAAAAAAAAATCATAATAAGGAATGGAAAAAATGGCACATTTTGGTGCTATTGGTAGCTTCTAACTAATTGCTATGAAAAGTTGAATATAAAACCCAGAAGTCAATTTCCCACTTGAAGACCTTTGCAACTAGTTACCACTAAAATTAAGATCCCATGAAAAGGAAAATGATATGATAATTAAATAATAAATATCACAGGTAATTGAGAACCACCATGAAACACGATTCACTAATTAATGTCCTTTTGACTTGCTGAGAATAACATGATACAACTTATCTATTTTTTTATTTTGTAACTACCAAAAACTGTATAATAAATGAAAATATATTTGACTTTTAAAGACTTTCCTACAAAAATTATTGAAACTTGTTTCATCATTGAAATTCTTACATTGAGAAATGAATATGCGCATTCAACACATTCACTTTTTTAAGGAGGAAGGAATGGTTATCTCTACTCAGAGAAAGCTTATATACAAGCACTTATATTTATTTTATTCCAAATGAAAATTTAGGAGGGAAATTTACTATAAAATAATTATTTTATAATTTTAAAACATTATTAATTTCATTCCAACAAGTGGACCTCAAATAAAAAAAAATAGGGGTTTAAGCATTGATTTTCTTTTTCCAGGGTATATTTCATTCTTTCACAAACAAAATAATAAATATTCCCGAAAGGAATTCCCTCTTGAACGAAAATTATTAGGAATAATTCTTGTTAGTTTTTTTAACTCAAAATTTCAAGACATTAGATTTATGGAATTTTTTATATAGTGTTTAATTTTATATTTTTATCTAATATGAAACATTCATTTATTAACTTTTAGTTTATTTTAAATGTTTAATTAATTGTCATTAGTGAAATCTTACTTCCAGAATAGACTTTCTCACGTAGGTAGAAGTAAATAACATGAATGAAAAAAAAAAAGTGTTAGCAATGAAAGAATAAAGAAAAGGTGGTGAAAGTGAGCACCTTTGTTTCATAGTAGAAGTGACATTGGTGAGAGAAAAAGCATGCAAAGAAAAACAAGTTTGTATTGTAGGTATTTTCGTTTGTTTTCACTGTCGGTTATGGGACATTTTTGGTTGGACCGGAGACATAAGTAGGTGGTTCAACCAACGTGTTTATCTATTATTAGCAAGCAACAACAAAGAACATTTATATATACTGATATGAGATATATCTGATGCCATTTTTGCCAATTTCATGTTACACCCTTCTCTCTTTCTTGAAAATTAATCCAAAACCATCACCACCTTGAACTCCTAGGCCCTTGTGATTATTCATTTCACATAATCATAATCAATTTGGCAACTCCTTTGTCATTGATGTCATCAGACAAAGAAGGCAATGATGAATCAGCAACATGGATTCTTGAGAGCATTCAGATTCAGCCCGTGGAGAGGTCTATAAGGGACGATGATGAAGAAGCATCCCTTAATGCAAGCCCGGTGCTAAAATCTCCCAGTGAAGGTTCTCTGAACAATGTGAGGAACAGGAATGCCAATCAGGGGAATGGGGGGAGGAAGATGGTGAGGGTAGAATCAGGAGCAGCAAGAGGGATTAAGGGTTTACGGTTTCTCGATAGAACGGTCACTGGGAAGGAAGCAGATGCATGGAGGTCCATTGAGAAGCGTTTTACTCAACATGCAGTTGATGGAAAACTCTCGAAAGACAAATTTGGAATCTGCATGGGTACATTTACCTCTTTTGTTTCATTGGGTTCGCAATACAACAAAACATGTTCCGTAAGGTTTTTGGTGCCATTTCTCTGTCAGAAATAGAGTTTGTCTGATGAAATTTAAATTGTGTTGCATAGGCATGGGAGCAGAATCAAAGGATTTTGCCGGGGAACTGTACGAGGCTTTGGCTAGGAGGAGGAAAATCAGTGCAGAAAATGGGATAACTTTGGCTGAAGCTAGAGTGTTCTGGGAGGACATGACTAGCAAAGATCTTGAATCAAGGCTTCAAGTGTTCTTTGACATGTAAAGAGCACACAAACACTCTATCTGTATTCCTTTTGCATGTTGCATTTTCATTTGAGTGGATTGGCATAAATGAATTCAGTTATTTTCAGGTGTGACAAGAATGGAGATGGTAGGCTATCAGAAGAGGAGGTTAAGGAGGTAAGCACTAAGACCACTCATTCTTCACATTATTTTTTTTGTTTTTCACTCTCTACTACTCTATGGAAACACATTCTAAATGTCGTTGTTTAAAAGGTTATAGTGTTGAGTGCCTCGGCAAATAAGCTAGGAAATCTCAAAACAAATGCTAGTGGGTATGCAGCTTTGATAATGGAAGAGCTTGACCCTGATCATAATGGATATATTGAGGTTAGACATGAACAAGTTCACACTGCTCTCTTATTTTCTTGAGTTCTGCGTAAACCTTCATCTTTTGCATTCTTTTGTTTCTTCTTTAAACAGATGTGGCAGCTAGAAACTCTGCTGAAGGAAATGGTTAGTTCTGAAGATGGCCCCAAAAAAATTAGTAATCCTAAAGCCATGAATTTGAGTAAAGCTATGATACCGAGCAAGTATAGGAGCCCCATGAGCAAATACGTATCTAAAATCACAGAATTTGCCTTAGATAAATGGAAAGTAATATGGGTTGTGGCACTATGGTTGGTCATAAACTTGGTGCTTTATATATGGAAGTTCAAACAATACAGACAAAAGGGTGCCTATGAAGTCATGGGTTATTGTGTCTGCTTTGCAAAGGGAGCTGCTGAGACTCTCAAGCTCAACATGGCTCTGATTGTCCTAACCATGTGCAGAAGAACACTTACGAAGCTAAGAGAATCGTTTCTAAGTCGAATAATCCCTTTTGATGACAATATAAACTTTCACAAGATGATTGCAGTAGCTGTAGTTATAGGTACTTTGATTCATGCAACGGTGCATTTCACTTGTGATTTTCCAAGATTAGTATCATACCCAAATGAGAAGTTCATGGCAATACTTGGGGATGGTTTTAACTATAAGCAGCCAGATTACATCTCCCTTGTTAAAAGCACTCCTGGTTTAACTGGAATTGTGATGGTCTTGCTCATGGCCTTTTCCTTCACTCTAGCCACACATTCTTTCAGAAAAAGTGTTGTCAAATTACCTGCGCCTTTGCATCGATTAGCTGGTTTCAATTCCTTTTGGTATGCGCATCATTTGCTTATTGTTGTTTACATATGCCTGGTCATACATGGCTACTATCTATTTCTCACCAAGGAATGGCAAAAGAAGACGGTATGTTTAGTTCTAACATTTTTCATTGCTCTAACTATCAGCACACTACACCTTTTCATTTCAATTTTCCAGAAGTATTCTCTCAAAATGCAGTTTCAACATATTTGCGCCAGTAAACTGATAGAAATTGTGGTTTATTTAGTGCTATAACATATATCATTGAACACTATCCACTCCTCATTTGTTGATGTATATATAGATACTTGGTATTCTGACACGACAACTCAAACTGCATGTCCAGTTTTACATCATTGAATTTTGATAGGCCACAATCTGAAAGTGTTTATAAATCAGTTCACAGTATGTTTGATTAATGCAGACTTGGATGTACCTTGTAATTCCCATTTCACTCTATGCTTTTGAGAGAATCCACCCATTTTTTAAAGGTAAAGATCACCGAGTAAACATCATAAAGGTATGTGTCAAAAATTTCTCCATTGTTCTTCATGCTGAAGGATAAAAATGATTTTGTCCCTTGGAAATTTCAGGCAATAGTATACACAGGAAACGTCCTAGCACTATACATGACCAAACCCCAAGGATTCAAGTATAAAAGTGGAATGTATATTTTCATCAAGTGTCCAGATATATCCAGTTTTGAATGGTGATTACCAATACTATTGGATAACAGTGACCATAGAAAATATTTTTCTGCAAAAAATTACTCAGATTGACTCTTGTTACAGGCATCCTTTCTCCATCACATCAGCACCCGGAGATGAGTACTTGAGCGTCCATGTACGAACCTTGGGAGATTGGACTACAGAGCTTAAGAACAAATTTACAAAGGTGGTTTTTAGTCTGAACTGTGAACTCAAACCTATGTGTTTAATTATTGAAAGGGTCACAGAAATGCAGTAATTATTGAAAATCTTGTTTTACTAATACTCAGAAATGCAGGTTTGTGAGCCTCACACTGCACAAACAAGAAGGGGAAGCCTTATGAGGATGGAAACTAGAGCACCGAGTTCGGGCTTTCCTCAAAAACAAAGGTGAATAGCAACTCTTTGTTCTTAGCTTATCAAAATAATATTAATACTATCTACTGTTTCCAGCATTAGATATCCAAAGATCCTCGTCAAAGGACCCTACGGAGCCCCAGCACAAAGCTATAAGAACTATGATGTCCTCTTGCTCATAGGTCTCGGAATTGGTGCCACTCCAATGATCAGTATTCTAAAAGATATGTTGAACCACATAAAGTTAGGAACCCCTGTAGAAGTGAGTGATAAGGTTACATATACTTATTTGGTTGACTTGGCAGCATGTCTGTATTTGAATTTAATAGGCATGTATTTTTGTTGTTTGTGTTTTATACATTAGTTCCAATTCAAGGGGTTAACATAACAGGGAACCTATATGCAGGACTCAATCCATGCAAATCACTCAGATGAAGCTAAGAAAGGTCCTGAAAGAGCATACTTTTATTGGGTAACAAGAGAGCAGTCATCATTTGATTGGTTTAAAGGTGTCATGGATGATATTGCAGATTATGACCGCGATGTGAGATTCAGGACTAAACTCATAACTATTTCCTGGTTCTGTTCCCTCCATTTACATAATATATTTCACTGTTAGTAACTTTTTAGCCTGTTTAAATGATGCAGGGTATTATAGAAATGCACAACTATTTGACTAGTGTCTATGAGGAGGGTGATGCCAGGTCTGCACTTATTGCCATGATTCAGAAGTTGCAACATGCTAAGAATGGAGTTGATGTAGTTTCAGAAAGCCGGGTATTGATTTACCACTCATTTAGAGTAAAGACAAAACTTAGATATAATGTTACAGTAGGTGTTGTTGGTTCTAGATTCTAATTAGAATTGAAGTTTTATCTCAAGTTATACATATTACTAAATTGTCATCGTATGTTATCCTAAATCTCATTGGAGAGCAACATTTACAAACACCTATAGAATTGTATCTAAGTTTTACTCTGTAAAAGCTTTGCACCATTCAGCCAAATCTTAAGCTTTTTGTGATGTTATCATTTTGTCAGATAAGAACGCATTTTGCAAGACCAAACTGGAAAAAAGAGTTCTCAAAATTAGCAAACACGCATCAAACTTCTCGGATAGGTAACAAAATGATGATGCTTTTTGTGAAATTCTACAACAAAATCAATGCAAGAAATGAAAAGGGTATCTGCTGTTTTCTTGATGCAGGTGTATTCTACTGTGGAAGTCCTACTCTTACAAAGGTATTGAAGAACCTTTGTCAAGAGTTCAGCCTAAACACATCTACCCGATTTCAGTTTCACAAGGAGAACTTCTAAAGGAAAACTTCACACAGCATCAGAACTGAATTAGGCAATTGGCTTCATCAAACATTAGAAGATTATACAGGCTGTAGAGTGAAATTGGATTCAAACTTTTGTAAGTTTCTTGTATGTACTTAGATGTAAAATTTGTGTTGGTTTTACTTAGTTGTTTGTAGTGTTGGTATCTTATTTTCAACCTTTATGTCCACCTTTCTTAGTCTCTTCCAAATTTTTCATGCGCAAAAAATTTGGTGTTCATCAACCTACCAGAGAACTTTTGGTAAATAAAACACGAAAGCTATGAATGAAAATCGGATAAAGGAATGGTAAAGAAGTAGATTCTAGTTCATTCAAGATTAACCCAGAATTAATGATTATCAATGTCATATTTTGCTATTTACTTCCGAGAACTATGGTACAAAAGTTAAAGAAAGAATATTAATTAATGATAGAGAGTCTCACAATAAAAGATCATCTTATGTGCTATGAAACTTTCTGCATGCCTTAAAACTAATTTAGTAAAAGTTGAAAATCAATTTTTGAAAAAACTAATAGAACTGGATATTAACTAATGTCAATAATAAGGTAATGTTCCAACACATTCTCTCAGGATATGTCCAACATAGATATTTGTGATGACAAAGATCAAATGTGTAATGGTGTGAAATCTTAAACATAGGCCATAATGTCTCACATTTTCTCTTGCCATCATGTGATCATTCTCAGCTGCCACACAAGGAATACAAAACAATTGCATTCATGGGTTTCACAGAAAAAAGATCATAAAATCTAGTAGGGCAAGCATCACAAATAAAACACCAACCTTCTCTCATCTTTGCTTGAAGTTCACCGAGGGTAGGCTCAATTAATTCCCAGCCTTCTGGTTATTGAACAATATTTGTCTTAACTTCTGTCATTTTGTGTCTACTAAAGGAACTTATTATGACATCTAAGGGTTAATTTCCTCATTCTACAAGCATTTGAATAGAAGGAACATGAATTAAACAGAAAAAAGAAGAAGAAAAAATATAGAATTTGAAACTGGTTATCATAAAAAGGGGTAAACAGAGATATATACACAAACTTTCAATAAAAAACAACTGTTAGTTGTAAATACAAGCACACCTACACCTACAGAAGAACTGAACACAGAAACTGATTCTCAGTACCAAGGAAGACACCGCAGAGCAAAACAAACTTTAAAGACTATCAATTGCTTGGTAAATATTGGGAAAGGAGGACCCACTCTCACCCAAAAGTGAAGAAGGGAAAAAACACAACCATCTGGTGGGCATGTCCCACCTTAAACCCACCAGAAAAAAAGGACATGTGAGTTAAATTGCATTTGGAAAATAAGTTGAAAGTTAACAACCATGCAGTAGGACAGATTGGGAAAGCTAGCAATAAAGTTTCCCTTAAACGTACATTTGACAATAACCAAATCAAAACTCTAATTTCACAGGAATATTCTTTGAATAAGGCACTTCAAACAAACAAAAAAAGGAAATAAAAATAAAACTAAACAAACATAAAACAAGAAACTCTTCTCTAAGAAAATACTTGACTTAATCGCATTGGAAAGACCATGACAAGATCTGCAAAGAAATTCAACCAAATAGAGTGGCAAGAGTTCATACAATAAAGAGATGTCCTTAAACATAAATGGTCTGAACTAAAATCATCCCAGTCTCAGAATAGATTAGCACACTTCAAATGCAAAGAAAAAGATGTATAAAGAAAATAGCCAAACCTAGGCTTTAAACTCAACAACCCTAACAATCAGCAGTGAGAAGACTGCAGCCACAACACATTAAATGAGATCATTAAGTAATGATATTTTTACAAGTAATTATGATTATTTTACCCTTATAAGTAATGTCAAATAAATGTACTGTGTATCAAAGTATGGCCACAAGATTATCTAACATGTACTGCAAAAGAATCACACAGGTCAAAGTCTCCACAATTACCCTCTATTGCATCTTCTTTTTAACATCAGCTGAAAATAACTCTGGCTACTTACAATTAACAAATAAACAAAAATGAAATTCAGTTTTAATATCATTTTAGACTGGAGTCAAATTCAAACCTTGTTCATTCTTGACACTAGAAGGAAGGTAAAATTAAAGAACATAAAAATAATCATGTATCAAAAGATAAAAAATAGCACAGTAAAAAGTAAGTTTTTTAAACAGTACACCCAACTCATTCTCAAAATTAAGATGTACTTAAATCTTCAGCTTCACCCAGAACAAAAATATTCGTCTCACAACAAAATTGATGAATAAACTAAGACTTGATGAAAGAACAAGGGTGGCATACCTCAGATATAGGTTAGATAACAGCACCTGAGAGGAAAAAATAAAACAAGTCGATCAAAAAAGCTAGCTTCAGACGAAGACAAGCATGTTAACAAATTCAGACATAAGTTTGCAAAGTTTTGTGTGTGTGAAAATGTTACACAAGTATTAGGATAAAAGATTATTGTATAAGAGTTAGCTTCAATATTTTAAAAATAAGTGAAAGATGCTAAGTTTGGCGGGAAATAAAGAGTGAAACTGATCTAGATTTTATGCCGTAAAGAAAACAAAAATAAAATATCTAATTAAGGTTTGTACAACATTCTAGTACACTAATAATTATTTTATCTATGACAATTTATCTTGCAAATAATTATAAAGATTATTTTTTTAATTAATCAATAAGAAATAATTACACTAATATCTTAAAGATAATAAACAAATATTTATCTTCACTTTTAAAATAAAAATTGCTTAAATTCAATTTTTCAAATTACTATGGAAATATCTTTAATACAATATATATATATATATATAAATGATATTACACTCATCATTTTGTCTTTCTCTTCTTTTATCTTATTGAATTTTGAGATGTTAGTATGTTTTGTTTAGGTCATGTGCAAAGACAAAAAAACAAATTAGTACTTATACAAAAAGATAAAACAAATTAGAACATGGACATCAAAAATACAAATTAGATATATACCAAGTTGTACCAAGAACCTACAGAGATTTGATTTGCTTTTAGTGTATACCTATTGTTATACTGCAATCCAACGGATACATTTATTCTAAATTGTTGTTGATTGCTGTATCATATAATTGAATAACTTTAGAATATAACTAATATGAACACTATGTCTAAGGCTTAAATTATATTATTATAAAATAAAAAATTATAACATCTGAAATTGATTATTTGATATTATTATTTTTAATTATTTAATTAAAATTTGTCAAAAATATTTAATATTCTAAAAAAGAATTTTAGAAGTTTGAATTTAATAAATTAGATCCAATGCATTTTACAAGGATCAATCCCAATTAAACTTTAGAACATGGAAACGTATTCATGTAGGTGTTCTGAAGTGTATCAGGGTAAAACAATTTTTGAAGCTCAAAACTCTCGAGATACTTTGTAATCAAATCCATTCTACAAATGATAGTTTTTAATTAGAAATAGTTCTAGATAATTCAGACAGTCATCCTACTACGATGATGCACACTTTTGTATGTAATATATAAGAAAGATAATTTATTTCACATTATTATTTTTCTCCATATGTTTACTATGTTGTAACAATAAAACTCATGGTAACATATACTATACCAACAGATTAACTTGTTTCCATTTATTGTATATTTATCAAATCTTAAGCGACTTTTATATTCATCATAAGTATCATTATGTATCATCAAAACTTAGAAGTTTATTAGAGAAAAGGAGATAGGAGAGGAGTATAAGAAAGAGATAAAATACAAAGTATATAACGAGACAAAAGAAAGAAAAGACACAGAGTATTACAACACGGAAGGAAACGTTATTGTTATACGAGGAAGAGGAATCCTATGTCTAAAATAAAACAAAAAAGAAGAAAAGAAAGTTCAACTTTCGAATCAAGTTAAACAAAATATGATAACAAAAAAAAAATACAATATATAAACTAGTATAATAATTATTATAATTGAATGGGAAAATATAAATAGCATTGTTTATATACAAGAAAATAATTTTGAATTTTTGTATATAACAAAAAAAACATTGTGAATTTCGAGAGCGAGATTTCAAAATAACTCTTATCCAAATTCGCATGTGCAACCTATCGGTTTCCCTCTGCATGTTAGCGTTTTCCACATTAGCGATGCCACGTTAACACGAATGATCAGCGTCATCTTAACGATTGACAGTGTATAGCTATTTTCTGTGCTGTAAATGTGGTGTAATCCATACTCAAAAATGGCACTTACCTTTTCACTCCCTCAAAAAAGTTACAACTTCAACAAAAAGCTGATTTACCACATGCCCATCGACGCTCTCATTTGCGTACACAATGAGAAATTCGAGACTGATGAATGAAGAACACCGGTACACATTAAATGGACTTAAAAGAGAAAACAGGTTGGGACCATATCATATCGATACAAACATGCACAAATTTCCCGTTTGAAAGTTTCCATGTAAATTCAGAATAATGGTCAGAACATATATTTATACGTTCGATAACCGAACTAATGACAAAACAAACAACAACAACAACTTTTAATATGGTTGAAAAACAATAACATTTAACATTTAGAAATAAATGACATCACGGTTCATTACAATGTCTTGGTATCATCATGTACCCACAGGATTCGTACCAGAATGAAAGTATCGAGCTATGATCATTCTTTCACATGGTGCAACAACAACAACCAAAGATCCTACGTACAAGACTAAGCACTGCTCTCTCTTGCTAACTGGTACATTCCAGAATGATTAATTCATTTCCTAAGAATATTAAGTTTGGAGATTAATTCTCTTAAGAAAGAGTTATTAACATGCGGATGAAAATGGAACAATAAAACTAGAGCTACTTGGGTGGTGGGGTGGTGCAGTCTTCATCGGTTCTGGTGGTAGTGAGCGGAAAGAGATCAAGGGTCTTGAGGGGTCGAGAAGAAGAAGTGCAACATGAAGATGAAGATGCTTGGTTGTTAACATTCATAGGTGTACTCCAACCATTGTTGTAGAAGGTCACCCCTTCCCTCCATGCGCAATTCAATGCCTGTTCAGATGTGTTCACAGATCCTCCTGCTCCCTGAACATAAAAAGAAACAAAAAAGTTAACAATATGGTTTAATTAATATTTTCCCTGACTCCACTTATAACTCAAACTTAGATCATGTTCTTTTTGAGATGAATCCGATACTTCTTCCCCAGAAAACCGATCCTAATGCATGTCTGTCTTTTTGTGCATTTACATCGCTGATTTTAACTGCAGACACATAGGTTCCTTAAATAAACATGAATCGGTGAGAAATACCTCGAGTTGATCGAAAACATTTATTTAGCCCTCACTTTGTAGGAGATGGCAAGCCAGAAACTGGCATGCATGATGTTGTTAGAGAGAAATATGAAAGATCAGTGAGAAAATGTACATGCATGGTGGGGAAAAGAAGATTACCTGAAAGAGAAAGGTGGGAGGGTTATAAAAGGGAAAATCCGGGGTTGAAGAACAAGGGGAATAAGCAGCAGCAGCAGCAGCAAAATAGTGGTTAGTGATATCTGGATTGAGATGGCAATGATGGAGTTGTTGTTGTTGCTGTAGCTGCAGTTGCTTGGTGAGTTTCCTTCTGAGCTTTTGTCTATCCCTAGCCTTGTGGTTCTGAAACCAGTAGAACACATTCTTTCCTTCTATTCTGCCATAGAAAGAAAGGTGTGTGGTAATTTGCTGAATTTGTGAGGCACTAGGAGTTCTAATGCCACTCCTGTAGAGCTCCTCTAAGATCATGAGTTGTTCCGTGGTAGGGCTCCATCTTGAAGAACCTGAACCTGAACCTGAACCTGAGCCTGCTGGAGACATTTTTTTTCTTTCTCTCTTTGATGAGTTTCTTGAGACAGGAGAGGGATGTATAAATAGAGGGACAGAGAGAAAGATACAGTAAAGAGGAGAGAAAGAGACAAAAAGGAAAGAGTGGTGAATTAGATGGGTAAAAAGTACTATAGTCTCATGCTCATGTTCCTTTTAGAGGAGCATTCAAGTGAGCCTTCAACCCATGCAGAGAGAGAGTGGGTGTGTTTGTGAAAACAGATGAGTGAAACTCATTCTCCCTGTGTCACTCATCATCACCTTATTATTAACATTTTTTTTAACAGAATCAACACATTCTTCCCAAGTAAGGCTAATTCAGTACTATATATGAACACTCTTATCTTCGACACAAATTGCCCCTTCTATGCCCCTTCTAATTAACCACCTCTAATTCTCCTGCTATCCTCTTTTAACACTGTTCTTCTAGCCTCTTATTACTGTGCATAAACAAATTTAACTGTCTTTGGAAAAATCACACACACAATGTTATATCTGTCTCATCTCCCTTCACATGTGTATTTTCATCTATTCTAGGATTCTGTGAAAATACTAATTTCTTCATCTCTACATTTTTTTACAACAAATGCAACAACCAACTAATCTTATGGTTATACATATAATAATTACATCCATCAATACACTGCTTTTCCATAAATACACATGTTTCAACTCTCACTTGTAATTGAATATCTTAATAAACTTCAATGTTTTGCTCGGAAATAAACTTTTAACCCCTTTTATTATGGCCAAAGTATTTTGCAACTGGATGGCCCAAATAGTTATGTATGATATCTAGATTGAAAAAAAAAATGTTTGTGGTCCCATTTTTGTAGGAAAATATTGATAATTTGGTCTTTTTATTCTTATTTATCTCAATTTGGTCTCTTTTGAAAAATTTGATGCAATTAAATTTTTTTACGTTAGTTCATTTTTTTTTAATTTAAAACAAAAAGAAAATTTGTCAAACTCACAATGTTCTACATAGCATGATGTGGCAGTGACAGTATCATGTGTCACTGTTACACCAAGTGTCATTTTCTTATTCTCAATTTGATCTTGTATTCTTATTTTGTCTCAATTTAGTCTCAATTTTTGTAAAAAAATGAATCAATTTTGTCCCTTTCCAAATTGAAACCAAATTTATATTTCTATTAAATATTTTTAATAAGATTAATTTTGTTAAAATTTATTTTTTACATTTAACTTTATTTAAAATTGTTTTAAAGTTGTTAATAGAAAATAAGGATAATAGAAAAAAAATTCAAGTAATTGTATTGATATTTTATTATATCATACTTTAATATTGTTTTTTTATTTGAATTTATATTTCAAATAATTGTATATTTTTATAATGTGTAAAGTTCAATAATTCATATACAAATGTTTGGGTTGGTGTAAAAATAACAATTATATAAATTCAAACGTAAAACTTTAAAATAATTTTAAACAATTTATATAACAATTTAAAACAAATAAATTTAAATTTTGAAAACAATTTTAAATAAAATTAAATATGTAATACAAATTTAAATAAACTTACTTTTGTTAAAGATATATAATAAAAATATCAATTTGAATAAAAATATCAAATTTAATTAAAATATTTGTCTAGTATTTATATAAAAATTAATTTTTTTTTTCAATTTGGAAGTGACGAAATTGTTCAATTTCTACAAAAAAATTAGAAGTAAATTAAGACAAAATAAGAATACATGACTAAATCGAGAATGAGAAAATGACACCTGGTGGCCAATTTTTAATATTTTTAAAAGATTTAGAAAAATAAAAATAAAATAAAATAAATCAGGAACATGACATGTGATCAACTTTAGAAGAGGATCACCAGGATATTTAACACCATGAGACATGAGTTCAACCCACACATAAGAAATTAACATCACCCTTAACCCGAAACCTTAAGGCAATGGGTGGGTTTATGGGCGTTGATCATTATATAGTGCTCAACTTTCTCATATTTATTCAACGTGTGACTTAAACTCACACTTGAATTTCCAACCACTTTGATGACTTGTTTTCTGTGAAAGAGATTAAATGTGATATGTGTTCAATTTTCTTAGGTCCAAGTCGATTACTAAGACGAACCAGTGATTCTAATATATTTTCTTTTTCTTTTTGAAGGATTGAGTCGGTAGAAATTAAATGTAACACGAGTTCAAGTCACATAAAGAAGGTGACATTGCTTTTAATACAAAATCTCAAAACAAAATGTTTATGAATATTTTTTCTTATCATTTGTGCCGATGTAGAACTAGGACTTATTCCGAACAAACTTTTGTCTTGATATCAAAGAGAGTTGTGTTTTATGGTTAAAAGCGTATATGAGTTGTTGATTAAGGTAGAATAATGTAACAGTGGTTTGATGATATTAATGTGGTTTGAAATGTGTAGTAAGGAAAAATATATATATTTATGATATGAAGACAGTGTTAGGGACAGGGGTACCAAAGGTGAGACTTGGCAAAATGGCAAGTCACTGAAGTGGGGTCTCCTATTGTGTGCATATGCATGCTTCGTCCTTAGTGCTGACATTTTGAAAACGCAAGCATGCAACAGTTATGACTCCATAAATGCATGTTTCAGAGTGTCCAATGCCTTGTCCCATTTTGGTCTCAGAAGGTGACTTGTCATCTCTGTCAACATTCCTCTCCATCTCCACCGTCCATTTTCCATTCCCTCTCGTCACCATTCTCTCTCCGCATAAACCAAGTCAACCACAAAACTCATCATCATCTTCTTCTTCTTCTTCCTCTTCTTCTTTCACCATGATAGATACTTCATTACGTATTTCGTTACTTGTGCTACAGAGTTGTTGTGTACTACTATTGTGTTGTGAAATGTCAATGCTTTTTAATTTATTACTATTCCATATCTTGGCTCAACTTACACAGTCTTATGGCTTTAAATCAACATGATGAATCAATGTGGGCCATTAAATCTTTCATGAATTTTGAAAATGATTGATCAGGCAAAAGTCTGTACTTGTCCGTTTCTCATTTTCTTTATGAGTTTCTTCGGTTATCAGATTCCAAACCTTTTCCCAATCCATAGTTTTACCCTTTATTACATGCATCTTCTTCATATAGTCTTTTCCTTTTCTTCTTATGCAATGTCACTTCTAATCATTTCTTATCTCATGCAACCACTTTACAATTACTTTTCTAATGTCATTATCAACTAACTTTCATTGCAACTGGATACTAATAATTTAATGCTCAAAGGACAATCATATTTTATATGATATTCGAAAGGTTTTTAATTTCATATGACACTATCTCACTATTTTTTTTATCAGTTAATATTAATTAAGAATTTTTTATCGATATCAACGGTCTTTCCATTTCATTAACTTAAAACTAATAAAATAAAACATTTTATCATGGTATTCAGATAATCGAATGTATAAAATATATTAATAAAGTTTAAAAAAAAAATATGATTATAAAAATATAACACTTATATCCTCAAACTAGACCAACAAACAAAAACTAATCACTATTAAAGTTCTCTGAGACCTTTCACTGCTCTAACTAATGGCTCCTCATCACAAAAGAAAGAGATGAGCAAACACAAAACAAACAATAGGGTAAGCTGGTGTATAGAAAAATTTATTCTAAAATAGTAAATATTGTCAATTTCATGTCAACATATAGATAAAATAGATATATGTATATGCACACAAAACAATTAACACTAAACTCAATTATCCAAATACATGTCCTTGACCCTTGAGGCGTGTACCTGTGATGGTTCTTAGACTATGTAGAGTGTAGCCTCAAGTGATTATCACCTAACCACACACAAGGTCCCTTTAGCGCCTAGGACCCAAACAAATCCAAAGACTAAGATCTCTTACGACTCTCACCACATAACTCAGTATACTCTATTTGAGTGTGGATGATTATTAGAGTTCAGGATACCCCTTTACTGACATCTCTTATGTCAAGGCATACACTAAGATTACCATCACAAAGAATTTCTCTTGAAACTCCTTAAACTCCATTATATCACGGCATACACTAAGATTATCATCACCTCAATTAATAATAAACAACATTATAAACACACATCAGCTCTATAATATATCTATATCAAGCAGTCAAAGAATAAAACAAGGCCAACATATAAACTAGCGCTCAAAGGTGACGCTCAGTGCCACACTTCTCACAAAAAAGGTGGTGTTCAATGACACCTCTGACGTTCAGCGCCATTCTACTCACAAAAAGGCAACGCTAATCAAAAATTTCTACCACTCGACGTTCTCAAGCTAAAATGCTCCAGACCTGCATTACAAGGATGACATTTCATGATGCCCTACTACCACTCAGTGCCATAACATTCGCAAATTTCAGCGTTCAACGGTACAAACTAGAGCTAGGGCTCAATGGCCTGGAGCTTAATCGCTCCCAGACCTGCACAATGAAGATGGAGCTCAACGCTAGTCTTCTACTGCTCAACGTTATGTCAGAAACCAAAAAATGCACTCTATGATATGAAGGAAGTTAGACATGTTTAATTGATCAATTTAGTGGCCCTATCGTAGTACTTTGGTCCAAAAAAAATTTTAAAACATTGAGGCTTGTACCAAATTACTCAATTACTCAAATTCCAATTCTCTCAAACATCACAAGATCAATCCAAACAAGCACAACCATTCTAATATGCAACTTTCAACCAAATCATACAAGATCACCTTAACAATACACATCAAACCAAATTTATCAAAATAGTCAATTTATCCCTAATTAATCTAACAACAACATGCATCCATCAAATAGCAAACACACCACAAAACAAGTCAAGACTAGCTTCCCTTACCTGACCAAGCAGCTCACAAGACTTTAACCAATGAAACCCCTCTCAACTTATAGGATGTTCTATCTACACATAGAAATATTACAAGAATGACCAGGACATACCGTTATGGTAACTGATCAACAAAGACTCATATTGATAACTAAAAAGGTGCATGCAAGTGAAAGAAAACTCACATGCAACTGTTAACAGAAAAAGACCAAGAAAAATGACTAAAACTCAACTTACACGAACGGAGAAATTGATCAATCCAAATTGAAAAACGCGCCGCGAGGACCACTCTTACGGTCTCGGATATTCAATCAGACAATAAAGGGATGAGAACTCCTAAAGAGAAGTCGAAAAACTTTAGAAAAGTAGTTTATAGAGATGTTGTGTTTTAAGATGATGAAAGTCATTTATAACAAAATTATTTATACTAAAATCTTTTAATATAAAAATAATTGAATCTCACTACTTTAAAGTCACTATCAATTCTAAAATGTCATTTTCTCGGTCTTTACATTAACACATTTTCGATTTATTTTTCTTGTTAATATCAACATATATTATTCTTTTGTCAAAAATTGATTTTCTTGTTAATATCAACATATATTATTTTCATAATATTGTCTATTATCATCATAAATAAGGATTTTTTTTTCAACTAATCGTGTGAGGTTATCTTTCAGCTTTTGTATGAAATACAACATTTTATCAACGTCACTTTGACTAATGTTGGTCGAAATTTATATGAATATTTTTTTATTGACCTTGTTGAAATCGTTTATTTGTGGATATATAAATTAAAACTTGTTGAAGTAATATTTTTATTTTTTTTATCAGATGTTTATTGAAATATTTTATTTAAAAATAAAATAAATATATTTATCCGAATTGAAAGTTTTAAAAGTTAAATGATATTGAATGAAAGGTATTCAAAAGAATGTTTTTGAACTTCCTTAAATATTGTAAAATTTTCTAAATTTTTTTCTTTTTCGTGTACATAAATGTATTTAGCATTCTTTCTTTTATCTTCTGAGATCAATTTCTAATGTCAGAACTATGAAAGTCTCTTTTCATGTTCATCACTGTATCTGGCAATATATATTTTTTTAATCTTGTGAGAACAATGTCTGAATAAGTAAAAGCTCTGTAAGGGTTCATATGGGTAAAAAAATTAAGAAGTAAATATTAGTGATACAAACTAATTAAAATCTATGTAAGTAAAAATACAATGATTTTTTTTTCTGCGTGAAAATAGAAGGATCTAAAATTTATAGAGACAGATAACCAAAATTCAAGTGAATGAGAATTATATGACTTATAAATATTATTTTTAGCTTAACATTGGCCTATTTTCCGTGTATTCTTTTAACTTTTGTTATTTAATTTTGTAGAATTACGTATTTAATAGATCTATTTTTACTAATAATTGTACAAAATGACAAATTTTCTCATCTCATATAATAGGGCTAAATATGTTTTTGTCCCTTAACTTTAAGTGAATTTTAGAATTAATTTAATTCGAAATTTTGGACTAATTTAGTCATTTATCTCTCAAAATACGTGGATTTAATCATTTTAATCAAATTTTGTTAGGTTTATTTGATATTTTGTGCTTCCATGGATCCTTCATTAATTCCAGGTACACAATTTTTAACTCATACTTGAATATGATTTGAATATATTGTATTATTGTATCTTTTATATATATATATATATATATATATATATATATATATATA
>Ga0099822_1004313_pt1 | contig 18509 bp, 11 predicted proteins | sample CowpeawhiteBW_FD_76839 | JGI IMG/M metagenome (GOLD analysis project Ga0099822, IMG submission 76839) | Root nodule microbial communities of legume samples collected from California USA - Cow pea white BW | ecosystem: Host-associated > Plants > Roots > Nodule | place: USA: California | collected...
TAGCAGATCTCACCTGCTCTCACGCATGCCAAGCCAAAAATCCATCCATAAACAATACACAAATTATTTTCACACCATCAAAAGCACATCAAATCATCAAGAGCACCCAACAGAACCAAAACAAGCACATTATTTATAAAAGCATAAAAAAAATTCTAGCTTCCCTTACTTGGAAAGAGTTAGCCAAAAGACTCGTATACCCAAACAGTGAGCACCACAACTCTGAGAACAACTTACTAAGCTGGAAAAAAATGGTAGAACATAGGAAAACAAGGTTACCAAGAGGGACCCTTGCTGGAACCAAGACAACAATGTTAGAAAAAAAGGAAGTACGAGATGAGGGATAACTTACGTGAAGAAGGAATGAGTTCGAACTAGCTTGACCAGGGTGGTACCGAGCCCTAACAGAGTTTCTGTGGAGAGGAAAGGTAGGAGTGAGAGCACTGATTTTGGCAAGTGAGTGCAGAATGAAGGACCTTGGCTACTTTAGGGGCGTTGGCACCCTATGGGTCAGCCTTTAGACCCAACTGATTAGGGTGGGCCTTTAAAAAGAAGGGCAGAAAATAAAGTCAGTCTTACAAATTGGAGGCTATGGGGAGCCAAAAAGGATATAACTAATCATAGTACATGCAGCTAACAGATAAATAATCTCTTCCCATGATTATGATCTCATTAATCAGTATGGCCTAAGAAAGACAAATTATATGGAAGAGGTTGTTAATTTCTTTTCTCTTATACTCCAAACTGGGCTGACATTTTCTGGTTACCAATTACTGTTGTTTCACTTTCATTTAGGAGCAATAGCATGATTCAATATTACTAGAATTTTCGCCATGATTCTAGGACTTGAATAAATCACAAGTTTTACGCATCATAATTTCTTTAAATTCTTCAATGTTAGATATTTAACTAGAAATATCCTCACGGGACCTGTACCTACATGGGAAGAGAAAGAAAAAAAAAAATGGGTAAGTTTTATTTCGATGTTTTTTTTTTTTTTATGTTATGATTCTTTAAATTAAATGGTTAATGAGTTCTGAAGGGAAAGAGATTTTATAAGCATATCATTTGGTGTCTTTTATCTTCAATTCTGTTTTCTATGTGAAAAGTCAAGTCTTGGTTGTATGGGTTCTATTTGTATCAGTCCTTGATCACTACCTATGCAGTTGTGATTATTGCACTCTTTTTGGTTTATTCCATTATGTTTCATACTCAAAATTATGTCATAACCCTTAATGTGTTAAGAGCTTATTTACCTGAAGGCACCTTTGAGTTACTGTACTAATTGCAATAGATTTTTTTTTGTACTTCGCAGTTTCATGAAGCCTATTTGTTTTGCATGATTTTTTGAATCAAATTTTATAATGCGAACCATAGATCTTTCATGCAATAACTAATTAAAACTTGATTTTCTATAATAATGCAATAGAAAATTTTTGGAATCAGTCTAATAATTAATAAATACTTTTTGGAATTTAAATTTTTTTAAAAATATACCAAATATTTTTTTATAGTTTTTAATTGTTAAAATATTATGTATTTTGTGGTGATTTTAACTGTCAAAATATGATAGAAAAAATCAAATTAGACCACATTTTGTAGTGATTTTTAACCACTATTCACTAAAGAATTCAAGTAAATAGCATCGGCCAAAATCCGATACCAATAGTCCAAAGTCGACACAAATTTATATCTATTGTCGGTCTAGCCTCGGAAAGCCAACCACGAAAAAACCATGGAGGCTAATTTATATGTGTCGTCCAACACACGCAAATTGCAGTGTAGTAACGTCGTCTTGGTGACACAAACAAGTATAGTTAAATGAATAAAAAATGTAAAGTATAAAGCTTTAGCGTTGGCCAGGGGACACTACATACTAAAACTAGCGTGAGCCATATGACAATAATAGAAAATAATAATTTAAAATGCTCGTTTAATGTGTGAGCTACTCGACGTTTTATATTAAATGATGTGTGGGCTAGTTGATGCTAATAGCAAATAATAATTAAAAATGCTTGTTGAATGCATGGGCTAGAGGACGTTTAAAATTTTTAAATTATTAAATAGTGCATGGGTTTGCTGATGCATATATTGAGGGTTGGACGACACTATTACAGTTACCCATGACAAGTTCGATTTCTTTTGCTCTCAACCCAAATTTTATCTACAAGCATGTTCACAATTGCATAATCAATATAATCTCAATTATCCATCTAGAAGCCATTCCAATTAGAATCAATAGTTAATTAAACTACATTCATCCTTTATTGAGTCATAGATATCAAATTACAAAACACATAAGTTTATAAAACCTAGGCAGGTGGATAACGTACCAAAGTGTACAAAGTTCAAGTCATAATTTGTTTAAAGTGTTCACCATAAAAATAAGCCTACTAACTAAAACTGGAAAATGAATTTGAGGAAGTTGAAGTCATGGTCACTCAACTCTACAAAAAGTCCATTGAAATAGTACATGTGAAATGAAAAATCAATATGTAAGACATAAATATATAAAACATACAAATAATGTACACCCTATAACACTACTTGATTCTTATATTATATGGGATTTCTCTTGCAAATTTGTTAAGAAAATTTGCAAGAAAAGACTTTTTTCTGTCATTTTTTATAATATTATTTCTTACAAAATTTGTTGCGAAAAGTGTTTTATATAAAATATTTTGCAAAAAAATTGGTAGCAATTTCTTGCAAAATTATTTTCACAACAAAATTTGTAAGTATTTCCTACGAAAAAAATTTCAAAACAAAATTTACAAGAAATATGAGTTTTTTTAGTAGTGTAATTAAGCAATACAAGTTGTAGAAAAGGATATAAAAAAAATTTAACTTTAACAAAGTTGTGATACACATCAAATATTGAAATTTAACTAGGACAAAGTTATAGTAAAATTTACCTCATCAAGTCCATGTTCAAGGGATGGGTTGATCATCCAATAAGGGATCATAATGTGGATGCATGTTACTAGTACTTATTGAAGTGTTTGGACTCTATCTTTCTAACACTAAGGCTAATTGTCGCTTCATCAACTTTATTTCTTCTTCCATCATAGCACATTTCTTATTTGTTTCAACCAAGCCCTCAGATGTTGTACCAGCTTTCTCATCAGCTGTAGTAGATTTTTGGGTGACTTGTCTTACTCACTATAAGAAATCTATAATTTACGGACGACATATTACTAACAGAATATAAGTCGTCTGCAATTTCAAATTATCGACAGATTCAATTTGTCGGTAAATTCACATAAATAATTTAAAAAAATTTAAGATTCATTCATCACTTTCTCCCAACCTTTCTCTCTCTCGTGACCCCTTCTCCCCCAAATCATGTGACGTATCTCGCTGTTGCCACCACGGCTGCCTTGCCACTTCCTTATACATTGCCTTACCATTGTCGATCGTCGTCGTGAGGCTGCCTTCTTCTAGTAACGCTCACGGGCTCGTGACATTGCATGCCCATCATGATAACGATAGAGAAGCAATGTAAGGGCGATTTTGGTTTGAATAGATCTTGTACCAATCCAACATTTTAATTCATTGTTAAGATTCATTTTGTTGTTGAAAGTTGCCTCCGTTTCTTTTGGGCGAGAGGGAATTTGTGGCCTACATAAGGCATCTGCATGAGTTGAGGGGGGCTTGTTGTTGAGGGAGGCTAGTTGTGTTTGCTGCCACCCCGACTGTCGAGGCGCTTCGACCGTAAGGGGAACGTAATACCTTTGGTGCTTTAGTACTACTGGGTTGGTATCGAGGTAAATGGGTTTTAACAACATTGTTCAAGTGTATTTAGCAGTACTTTAATTTTCTTTCCTACTACTATCATTTTTGCATATGAATTGAATTTGATAGAGTATTGTGATTTGAACCATACTTTTGTCCAGAGAACTTGTCTTATACATGGTGGTTGTCTATGTGCTAGGTGAAAAATGGCAAGTGCATCGATCGCACATAGAAAGTAATAAATATGTCGTTCTCTCCACAGGGACTTGTGCAACACATAACAAATCTTACAATTCACAACTCAAATAGACAACAAAGCTCACAAAAGCACAAAGAAACTCTTTTGGTATTTTATCAAAAAGTTTGTGTGCAACAGAAATTTATCATAGATTATATACAACTGTTGTAAGACCCGAGAAATTTAAATAATTAATTAAATAATTATTTAATAAATGCAGGTAGTAGGAGCCTTTAAGGCATTTAATGCAGATTGTTATGATGTGGAAAAGTACTGGCTCAAGTGGTTGAGAGTACTTAATTATGTGAGAGGACTTGGGAGTCCTATGTGTGCCAAATTGTGTGTTACTTAATTATTATTTTTTTTAATAATATGCTAGAGCATGTTGAGTGATAATATAATCATAAAATTATATTAATCATCTCGAAACATGAATTGGTTGAATTATTGTGTATTGAATTGGCATTGGCATGGTTATGGGTTCAAACCTTGGTGAACCCAAATTAAACTCTCTTTTTGCCAAAATTTCCTTTAGCTTGAAGGTGAAAGGCCATGGAAACCCTAGAAGGCTAAGGAGAAACCAAGGCCAAAAACAAACTATAATGAACCATTGAATGGTAATTAACATTACCATTAAGCCTCATTTTCGTTTTTGGTCATTAACCTAGCATTAAGGCACCATTAAAAGGCCAATTTTAGGTTAGATGAAGGGTTTTGCAAGGCTATCATTGTGCTTAGAAAATAGGGTACGAAAATTAAGAGTTTTGTGAGGATTAAGTGAGGAAAGGAGCTGCATTGAGAGAGTCAAAGGAAGATCATTGTTGATCAAAGGGGAACTCACAACAATTCCAAATAAGCTAAGGAAATCAGGTTAGGGGAGCTGAACCCGTTTCCTTACCTGTACCATTTATTTGTATGAAAAACATGTTAATTGGATGTATAAATACTATTGCAATTTATAAATTTTGGGTTTCTAGAATTTTTCCAGAAACCGCCTGGTGGGTGATGAATTCCCACCAGGCGACTTATCAACACTATGTTAATTATGGGTTCCAAAGATGGAACCGCCTGGCGGCACTAATTGGCCCGCCAGACGACGCGTGTGTACAACCCAATTTTGGATTTTCCCTGATGAAAGGCTTGGCGGCAGTGGTTGAGCCGTCAGGCGATGCGAGCTCCTTGGCTCGATTATGGGTATTTTTGTGTTGTGGGAAAATTCTGGTAGGAGCGAAATCAAGTCCTACCTGTTTGTTGATGAATTGACGTCATACGTGGATAAAATCACTTGTGCTGGGAGAATTAAGTTGGAAGAAAACATATGAACATGGCTAGGGTTTAGGCAATTGGGAATTTCACAACATTGGAAAGTAATTTGTGAAGTGCATTGGTTCAATGTAGGTTTAAAAGTTAACTTGAATATTTAAGAGCATGAGATGAAGGTTGGCCAATTGAATTATGGTAGTTAATGAAGGAACGCACTCTGGGTAATATGGGAAAGTTAAGGATTGGATTCGCGCAATGTAGGAGGAAGTTCTGGAAATTCTAGAACTGATACGCCGCCTGGCGGGGCATATCATGCCACCAGACAGTAGGCGCAAAATAGTGAGAGTGAACCTGAGCTTGGTAGCGAGAGTGAAATTGCATAATAGGGTCAGTCCTGGTACGCAAAAATAAGACTGAAAACTATTGGATATGGTATTAAAGAGGGTGGTTTATGTATGAGTTAAACTTGAAAAAAAATAGGAATGACTTAGTTATGTTAAATGAATTAATTATAATGGTATTGTGGGTGAGGTGTAGAATATCACAGTGTTTGGCAGGGGTTCCCATAAGCGCAATCAACCAAGTTGAGAGTTGATTTAAGGTATTTGGATTAATTGAAGTTTAGTTAAACATATAGTGTGTTAATGATAATGTAGGAGAAATATAGTTGTGGTGTTGTCAGAGATGAGGTATTGAGGATCCAGGTTATAAATGATAAGTGTGAAGGATTGGGATTGTATTAAGAACATATTTAGAGAATGACCTCACATGGAAGGTGCTATGACGGCTGGAAATGTTGTAGGAATCCATGCATTTATTACGGACATCTTGGAATGGGGCAAGTGATAGTGGACTGTGCAAAAGTGCCTGGACGAGAGCGAAAACCAGTACTGCGCAAGTACTGGTGTGGTGCTTGGCGGTGGTGATTGAACTGCCAGGCGACAGCAGAAAAACAGTGGCTCTGGATCAAAGTGGCGCATGACGGTGAGAAGGATTCTGCCAGGCAAAGTTTGCATGTCAGTGGGTTCTTAATGTGGATGCGCCTGGCGGTGTGTGTCCCCCGCCAGGCGGTCTTGAAGCGGCAACGCCTGTCGGTATGTGTCCCTCGTCAGGCGATTTTGCTTCAGTAGATTGGTGTTATGCTTGCTATGATGTGTGTGATCTACAAGGCTTATAGGATATCTTAAAGGTCGGCTTGTTGGTGTTCCTTGAGTTCATCTTGGAACGTATCCCTTCAGTTGAGCTCGGGATAGGGGTTAAGCACGTGGCATTCCTCAAGTTGAGCTCGGAATGGCATCCCTCGAGTTGAGCTCGGGATGGCGGACGAACACGGGGAACCCTTGAGTTGAGCTCGGGTTGGCGAGTGTTTCTGGTGTGAGTGTGCTAGTTGTGGCCAGTACGGATGGGTCCATATAGATTGCCCTCCTTTGTAGTTAGCTGACGAGTTTGGTAATCTTGGGATGTTACGAACTATGTTCGTATTTGGGAACTCCACCTGGTGTTACGGTGTATGATCCGTAGCAATGGTTTCCAACACGTGCTCTATCGGTTGTGGCCGATAGGTATGGCAGCAAGACACCTTGGGGTACTCACTAGAAGACGTAGAACATGATTGACATGGTTGTGGCCATGTGGTGTGGAATCCAGGGAAGGGATTCCTTTGGTGTGTTTGTTTGATATATATAAATGCGTTTATATTTATATGTTTATTCTGTTAACTCACCCTATCTGCTTGTATTTGGCGATGATCGTATACGCGGTATACGTGAGCAGATGGTGTTGTAGGTGGATCTGGTGAGGCGTAGAGTCGGAGTGGGGCTAGTCTTGGGGAAATTTTCTCAAAGTTTTTACATTGTCTTTATGATTTCAAATCGGTTGTAATTATTAATATCACTTGATTATTTGATATTGGTAATAATAATTATATTCAAGGATTTTGGAATTATTATTGAAGTAAATAAAGTTTTGAAATTTCCCGTGTTTTTGGAAAATGGATTTATAATTAATGAGATTTTATTTTATTTTTATTTTATTTTATTATTTAAACCCGTAATATCCTGACAGGATGTTACAATTGTCAAGACTAGATTTCATTCACTTTATTCTCATGCATTCACAAACATTTCAATTCCAATTTCATGTTAAATTCAACTCACAAGAATACTCAAATCCTATTCCTAGTGACTTTGAGTCTATGAAAACTCATCAAGTTCCAATTCCTTGAATCCTCAACATGTGAAATTATGCATTAAGATCAAGAGTCTTAAGATAACTAATGAATCATGTTTTATCCCTAGATACAAGCTCCATTAGGCATTCAATTTCAGTTCTAGGTTCAAAAGACATTTTCCAACACCTCAAGAACCACTCATCATGCATGGGTGGCCAAACCAAAGCAAGCATTAAGCATGGAAATTAAATACTAACATAGAAATGGAAAAGCATATGGATTAACATCACACAATACACAAGAATTCAGTTCATTACATCTAATCTCAATAAATAGGTTTAACTCACCATGGTGGAGAACCTAGGTTTTACAAATTGAAGAGATAGGGAAGAAATGGAAACCAAAGAGAAGATGCAAGCCCTCTCCCAAGGTTCTTGGCAATTGCTTCATACTCCAATTGTGCCTCCCATTCACGTCTCTATCACCCATTCGCAACCCATCTTCCTCTCCAACCCCAAAAAAGGGAAAAACCACCATGAATGGAGGAGAAGACCCAAGGAGGAGTGAGAGAGATTCCCAACACTCCTAGCAACCTCCAAAAGGTTCTCCAAGGATCCAAAAGTGTTTCTTTATTATAAAAAATGAGGAATGGCTTAAACCCTCGCACGAAACAAGATTAAAAGCCCATTTTTTGACTTGTTAGTGACGCCACCGCTCAGCCTTGTCTCAGTAGCGCTCAACGCCATATTTTAAGAATTGAATTGTGCTCAGCCCCACTTTCCACTGCTCAGCCTTGTGGCGCCCAACCCCAATTTTCCACCGCTCAGCCTTGGGCAGTTTGACAACATTATGTATTTGAAGCACTAGGCATGATTCCAGTGGCGTCTAACACATGTATTTACTTCAAAATCAATATTTTCTTATCGAATCATGCTCCTTTGAGTTCTTGCTTGTTTTCCTCCACAACAAATGTTTCCTATTAACATATTTAACACACTTAAAAGAGAGATTAGAAGCAAAACAAGCATAAAACAATTTAAATAGAAAACAAAACAAAACACACTAAACTTAAGGATATAACAAGATAAAAGTTAGGAAAGAGTTGATTTATTCATGACAATAAACACACAAAAAGAGGTAAAAATGAACATTATCACTATGCTCGAGTACTTGGCATTTTCATTTGGAATTTAATTATGTGTTTAAGGCCAATTTGATGGATCTAATTGAGTTTTCTTCCTACTACTATTTTATACTTGTTTGTTGTTGTCATGTGATAGGTTCATGCATATTTGATTTTAGTATGCATGCTGTTGCAATTTGAATTTTGTTGCCATTTCCTATTTTCAATAATCATTTGTGAATCTGTTAAAGTCCAGTGTTTTAAGACCGTTAGTAATGAAACACATTGGAAAAATGAAACATGTGACTCATCATTGTCACTGTTTTGACACGTTGGTCGTCAAGCAGGCAAGGAGTTTACTCATTGGTTAACTGATGCTAATTTCAAATCTACACATATCCATGTGTTAATCATTTATGTTGAAGTTAAACCATACCTTAAGTATGTTCTAATCTCATTCTCTACACTCTAATTAAGAAATTTCTATACTTACTAATTGTATTCTTATCTAATAGCTCATTCATTGTGGATGAGCAAGTACTTGAAGGAACTTATTATCTAATATCTAACAACTTAGAGTTTCCTAATAGTTCAAACATCAAGTATGTATTGTCCTATTTCTTAAACAAATTGTTGTTATCAAAATTTGCTGCTTAACTATTTATTGTCGCATATTTGTAGGTTTATAACACGTCATTAAGTCCCAAGAATCAAGAGTTAAAGGATTTGGAAAATTGGCCCATGAGATGCATCAAAGAATGGCATACATACTTTGGCAATGGGTACAAGTTTCACACTAATGAATGGTCCAAAGGAAAGAAGACAATTAAATGTGGTTTGTGCGTCAAGGGCCTTACAAAGGGTGGTGATAATGATTTTTGTGGGATAATTCATAAAATATATGAGTTAGAGTACAACAGTCATACTTCTCCAAAGAAAGTACTTGCTTTTTTATTGTGAATGGTTTGATTCTTCAAGAGATGGTACAAGAGTTCATCCTAGGTATAATATGTTGAACTTGAAATGATTAAAAGATACCGACCATTTGATCCATTCATTCTAGCAAATAATATTAGACAAGTTTATTATGTCCCATATCCAGCATCGACAAAAGTGGTTGGTGTGTTGCAATACAAACTAAGCCCAAGGGTCGCATTGAGTCAAATGAGGTGGAAGAGGATATTCCCTATCAAGTTAATGAAATGTCACATACACATTAAATAATTGAAATTGAAGGTGTATCTACATTGCTTGACTTTGATCGTGATGCTAAAGAACTTGAAGGAGAAATACAAGAAGAAGAAGAAGACGAACAAGATCTAGATGACCAAGAAGAAGAAGAAGAAGAAGATGTAGATGATGAAGATGATGACAATGATGACAAGTATGACGATGATGACAAAAATGATTAGGAGGAGGTTGACGATGATGATTGTATTATGTGGTTATTTGTGATATGTTATTGTGGTTGTTGCAATCGTTAAATTTATGTAAAAGATGTCTTAATTATGTTTTGGCAAACTTTAAATATATCACTTATAAAAGTATTATTTTGTGGTTGATATTGTAAAATAACACTTATCATTTGAAACTATAAAATAACTATTTGCTTGATACTTGATGTTGAATTTTGTTTTTTTATAGCCTTTGATTGTTGCAATGTCACCTAGACGTCCATCTTGTTTCGATAAAGGAAAGAAGATAGAAAAACCAAGAAGGCAGCCACACTATATCATAAAGGTTCTTGAACAAATACCACTGAGTGCACTCATTCAGGCACCATCCCCTATTAGGTACCCACACCACACCCTACTATGGCTACCACACCATCTACATCCACACCACAACCTTCCCTTACAGGACCAGGATACAGTACACCCATTCAGTTACCATCCCCTACTATGGTTCCTACACCACACCTTATTATGGTACCCACACCACACATTACTATGGTACCCACACCAGGCCCTACTATGGTTTCCCCACTATCTACATCCACACCACAACCTTCCCATACAAACCATCCCTTATTATGGTTCATACTACTTCAGGACCTTCTTCATCCTCAAATCTCTCTCCTAGTATTGCTAATACATCATATGCTCCTGATTTAGCTGCTGATGATATTAACCCTACTCTCCATGATCAACCAATGATTGAGCCTTTTAATCGAGGGTAATATCCAATAATCTTAAAAACTAATTTGTATTAGATGACTTGTTATTTGCCTTGGCTTCTTTTTTATGACTTTTGGGCATTTATATTTATGTTTGTTCATTTTGGAGTTGTTTCTCAAGCCATCACAAGATCTATTAAGCATCAATTCCTTTCATCTTGGCCATCATGGGGAGCAATACCTCCAAAACACAAAGAACCTTTTTCGCAGCGATTTAAGATAAAACGTCATGAAACTTATTTTCATTCTTTGTTCATATATTTAAGTCTAATGCAAAATAGATGTTCACTACTATTAGACTTTAAATTCCATGCATATTGTGTTGTCAAGATGAAGCTCAAATTAAAAAAAATTCCACAATAGAGCATCTCATAGGTTGTATGAGATGTTTAGAGATGCTAGGAATGTATGAGAACACTCTTATTAGATTGGAGACCGTATCTGGAATCAATTGCTAGAACAATAGAATTTTCCCAATCATCGCCATAAATGTGCTATAGCTCAAAGGAATAGAGCTTCAGAAAAGGGTGGGACCCTACACATTAGTGGTTCTATTACCACTCATGAGCATTCCCTTCGTATGGTATAAACCTTAATTCCCTTTATTTACATATTATGATATAAGTTACGTCTTTTAAAACTAGTGTACATATATATAACCTTGTATTTTGTTAAGGGCAAAAGAGTTGGGGCGGGAGGCGTATATTGATGAGGTATTTTACCAAGCTCATCTTTGCAAGGGATCTGGCTAGTTTGTTGATGAAAGGTCTCGTAAAACACATGTAAGAAAATACTTTTAGTACTATTTCCTCTAAACTTAACCATCATACCATATTTACCTAATTTATCATTGTTTTGTTTAAACGGAAGAATTTTCAAATAGACTCTCACAGGTCAGATTTGAGCAAGGGTCATGTGCTAATGCGTCTAAGCATAATGATGATGCTGATCAGAAATACTTCACTAGGACACAGTGCTGGGTTGATGTTATAGGTGGAAAAAATAAAGGAAGACTTTATGGGCCTAAAGAACTTGGCAAAAGTTACAATGTTGGAATAGGTATCCACAAACAAACATAATCATCTTCAAGCAGTGCAGAGAAGGTCGTGAACTGACTCACACAACAACTAGAAGAATGTGATCAGACTTATGAAAATTTGAGCCAGGAGTTTCAAAGCCTTCAAAATCTAGTCATGGCCTTTCTGTCTCCTGATGCCCATACTCATCTTCAACAATACCAGTTCAGCCTAACACCATCCCAACAATAACCCATTATAGTCAATCCCACTCCTGTTCAGCCCACTCCAATCTAGCCCACCGTAGTCCAACCACAGTCCCAACAATAACAAGATCCTAAAGAAGAAAAAAATCATTTAGATAATTATGTAGATTATTAGGACTTCTTTTTATATTACCTTTCTTACTTATTATGTCTAGATCCATTAGTTGGAGAACACACACTATGAAATTGTGATTGATGTTTGTTTATATTGTTTTTACTATTATTTCTAGACATTTAGAACCTTGATGTTTGTACGGTATATGTAGACATATATTGTATGATACTTGTTTGGATTACCTGGCTAGGATTAATTATGAGATTGCGAAGTCTGATTGTATATCTGTGAGATTGCAGGTCTAATATTGTTTATCTGAAATTGGGAAGCCGAAATTGCAGAATGCACTGGAAAATGACATTGAAAATACCAACGGATAAATTCCTCACCACATTTGTCGGAAAATTCACCACTTGACGCAGGCAATTATCGACAGATTATGCCCTTCGGTAATTATTGACGAATATAGTCTAGGGGTTCGTGAAGTTACTTAAGTAAAATCACAAAACACTACAAGGCCACAAAAAGGGACCAACTCCCCCAACCTTATGGTCTACACCACAACCACAACCACCACCACTCCAACATTGTTGGGCCACCACTTGGACACTACAATGACCCCTCTTTTTCAGTTGGCCTCCCACCACCACACATTCACTTGGGTAAATAAAAAAAGCTGCTAAATAGGGTATTCAATTGGGAAAATAGCTACTAAACAATTATTCAATTAGTTGCGAAACAAATTTCTTCAAATAATAAATCTATTCAAATGTGAGGGATTGGAACTCACTAGCTCCTTTCATAGAGAACGCGAGAAAAATATTGAAGCCACCGTCTTTCTTTCAGTGTCCACTACCCACCTTATCCAACACCGAAGAGAACACAAACATGAAGTCAGTTTTGGGTTTAGCGCCAACCAAAGAAGATAAAGAGGAGACTCTCATATTGAAACTTGGTGAACAAAGGGATTGAAAATGAAAAGATAAAGCAAAATGAAAACAGAGATAAAGAGGCACTAAGCGCACGAGATTGAAAATGAAAATGGAGTTAAAATTGGTAAAGTTAAAATGAGATAATTGGTAAAGTTAATATTTCCACCAACTTCCCACCTACTTCTTTAAGCATTAGCCAACTCACGCCAAGCCATCTCGGCAAAATTAATTTTTCTTTTTTATTTTTATTAACTTGTGTCATCTAACTAATGATATTGATTGCATCCACATAGTCGTTCCTACCATCTTCATCTAAAGTGTTCCATTATTTTTTTAAAATAAGGTAAAAGCATCGAACAACCCACATTATCCTCTATTAAATAATAGTTAACTTATGTTGGCTAACTGGCACTATTGATTGTCTTAATTTACCTTTTTCCATTATTTTTTAAAAATAAGGCAAAAACGTCCCTTGAGCAATGCTGATTTAAAATACTATTGTGTCCTCTAGTCGTTGCTCTAAAATTTATTTATTATTTAATATGTTTTTCTTTTAATACAACAACTAGCGTCCTTCAAGGTACACTAAGGGTGATTATGTAAAGTCGCACAACCCACGCTAAGCTTCGCATTTTCTTTTGTGTCATTTATTTGTCGTTTTTTTTACCCTAATGGCGTGCAAGATAAAACTGACGTTAATATTTCAACTTTAACTCATTGAATTCTTGTAGTGACTATTTATTTTAAATAATTTTTGACAGTTTTTAATTGTCAAAATGTAATATATTTTGTGATGGGTTTTAATTGTCAAAATATGAAAAAATATAATTAAATTATACTACATTTTGTAGCGATTTTGAAACGCTACTATTTTTTTTCTCCTGTGACAACAATATGGACAATTAAAATACTTTTTTCACAAACCATTTTTGACATGGGTAATCGTGAAAATTTTCATTTTGATGACCACTAAAATTTGTAATTATACACTTCACAAATACCAAATTTTTGTAGTGACTAGTAAGAATGATCATGCTTTAAAATTTAGATATTGTTGATTTTGTAACATCCTGACCAGATACTACGGGTTTAAATAATAAAATAAAATAAGAAAATAAAATCGCATTAATTATAAATCCATTTCCCAAAAATGCGGGAAATTTGAAATAATTTATTTCATAATAAAAATAACTCTAAATTCAACTTTCTCAAAATTCAACAAAATACTAAAACAGTCTCATAATAGCTTACAACTTTATTCCAAAACCATAAGTGATAAAAACTCAATAAAATTGTTCCCATAAGTTTTTCGGGCTCCGTTGCTAAGCCGCACCAGATCCACCTGCAACAGCATCTGCTCTTGTGTACCGTATACACGATCATCACCAAACACAAGCAGATAGGGTGAGCTAACAAAATAAAAAAAAAAAAAATATATATATATATATATATATATATATATATATATATATATATATATATATCTATGGCACAATTATACACATAACACAATCACACCAAAGGAATTCTATCCTTTAATATCACATCACATGGCCACCACCATGTTATTCGTGTTCTACATCTTCTAAGGAGTACCTCATGGTGTCTTATTGCCATACCAGTCGCAATTGGAATCGCGATGGGAAGGCGAACCGAAAAACGAAAACAAGATTAAAAAGAGATTTGGGAGTCGCCACCATCATTATTCTGGAAAACTATGGAAAACCATGAAGATAAGACAAGTCTGCAAAAAACTAGATTTTGGATCCGGGAGTCAGTTACGCGTAGGTAAGGTGTTAACACCCTACAACGCCCACCCGAAGGCGGTACCTTTAATTAAAAATGAAAAGTTGATGTGGTTTTCAAAATATTAATTTTCCCCAAAAATAACAAGACAAAAATTTTAAAAGAAACAAAAATATTTTTTTTATTTTTTTTTGCCTGACAAGGATTGACCTTGGTTCTACGTATTCTCATTAAAAAATGAGAAATCAGGGTTATGTAGTTCTTTAAAAAGATATTTGAAAAAAACAATTGAGAAAATGATTTGATTTATTTAGAGGTGGACCTAACAAGGACTGGCCATGCTCCTACGTATCTCATAGTGGAGAATCAAGGATCACGTAGTTCTTAAAAGACTTTTTGCTTGAAAATGTTGTTATTTTTGTATTTTGAAAATTTTTTATTTTTTTTTGGTATTTTTTGAATTACTTGAAAATATGTGTCACACGACGCGAGCGGTCGGACAGACACTAAAAGGGAAAGAAAATTATTTTTGGTATTTTTTGAAAATGAGTGTCACACGGTGCGGGAGACCGGACAGACACAATAAATCAAAAGAGAATATTTTCATTTTTTAGATTTTTTTTCTATTTTTTTGTAATTTTTATAATTTAAAACATTTTTGTTTTCTCTTTTTTTTATAAGGAAAAATAATAATAATAGATAAATAACAAAAAAAGGATAAAAGAAAATTTAATAACAAAAAGGACAAAAGTGAAAGAAAGAAAATAATAATAATAATAATAATAATAATAATAATAATAATAGGGTGCATGAGTAATGTGTGAGGTGCATGAAGCAAGTCAGGTGTACAATAAAAATGGGAGTGCAATAAATAAAATATAAAACAAGCCCAAAAGTGACAATAAAAATGCAAAGGGCGTGGGGGTCAGTAAATATGGGGTGCAACAAGCAATCAGTGGAGGTGTGTGTAGTGAACATGGGCTGAATTGAGTAACAAGAAGCAAGCGAGTCTAAAACAAACAAAGGACATAAGAGTGTGTGGAGATTAAAAAACGGTGGTGCGCGAGGATAATAAGAATGGAGGTCTGGGAAGGAAACAAACATGACCACCAGGCTCAATATACATGGGAGTGAGAAAAAAAATAAAAAAAAGGTATTACCCGGAAAAAATTGGGTGTTGACAATACCTATCGGCCACAACCGATAGAGCACGTGCGGGAAACCATTGCTACAGATCATACACCACTGAGGAGAGCAACCTATCTGGACCCTTCTGTACTGGCCACAACCAGCAACACTCGCCACCTGATTCTAGAGTCCACTTACTTTACGTTGTCGCCTGGCGGGTTAATCACCACGGCCAAGCGCCACACCCAATCCTTCAAACTTATCATTTATAAACTGGATCCTCGATATCTCATCCCTGACAACACCACAACTATATTTCTCCTACATTATCATTAACATACTCTATGTTTAACTAAACCTCGATTGATCCAAATACCTTGATTCAACTCTCAACTTTGCTAATTATGCTTATGGGAAGCTCTGCCAGGGATGTACTGTCAGGTGGTTCCTCTTCAGAACCCCAGAAAACACCAGGATTAACATAAGTCGTCTAGCGGCTATGAATAGCCCGTCAGGCAGTTTCTGGAAAATTTCTAGAAACCCAAATTTCAATGCAATTAGAGAAGAATCATACATACACATTTTAGCATAGATAAAGTTTAATTTGGTTTCACCAAGGTTTGAACCCCTCACCATGCCAAAGCCAAATCAATGTTCAACCATTTAACCAATTCATGTTTCGTGATGATTAATATAATTTTGATTATATTATCACTCAATATATACTGTGGAATGATGAGGAAGATGATTAATCCAATGATAAAGAGATATGTCTCTTACTTCATTGCCAAACCTAGTACGAATCTACTTTGGGCCTTTCAAGTTGAAATTCCCATCCCTGGATGAAGTCACTTAAATGGAATGCCCCTGGATGAAATATTGTTATGTACCTAATTTGCACAAATTAAAGCATCATGAGCAAATTTAATTGAAGAGGTGAGTTTCATTTTCATTATTGGTTACGATAGAGCAATTCATGTTATTTGAAATCACTTTGTCGTTATGCACCTTAAAATCCTGATTTTCAAGCCATGATATTCGCATCTATTCACTTTTTGGGGTTAAAGCTTCACCATATTTTATGTCCAAATTATCTATAACAATATATGAAAATCAACTACCATTGAATATACCTAACTACTTCTTCTTAAAATTTTGACAATTGTCCAAATAAATGGTTTTTAAGTCATTTCCAATTTTCATTTTCCTTTAATACCCATTCAAATATTATGACACCTATTCTCAAGTGTGGGTTTTCTGTCATTTTCAATGTTTCCCAACCAATGGACCATTTTATCCTCACCTTCACGTTTCTCATGCCATTATTTGTAGTGGTATTTCTGTATTTTAATGTTTGGTGCTTCTTCCCTTCCGCGTTTGAGTTTGATATCACTATACTCGATGGACATGAAGAAAATGATTGATGGATGTGCCCAACTTAGTTTCCTGCTCCTTCCTTTTCTTTTTAATATCTTCTGCTTCTTATTTTTCCCAGTTTAGGTTAGGTCTTTTTGAACCCCTTTTTGTTTTTCGTGTTATTCTCCTTTTTTCTTATTTTTGTTGTTGTTCTACTTCTTATTCGTTCCACATAAGGTTCAAGTCAGGTCAACAACTTGTAGAATGTGGATTTGGTGTGACAAAGTATTCAAATATACCATCCTATGATCTACATAATATAACTGTTATTTGCCAAATATAAATGACCGAGTTATAGAATCTTACACACTGGCATGACTACATAATTAACTTTCCAAAAAAAAAGAAATACAAAGAAATTTTCTGAAGTATAAAATTACGACAGGAGAGTTTTGCTGAGACTTGTACATAATAATTGGGCAATTGTGGTGATTCATTATACTTGTACTGTAGTTAAAAATTTAGTTCATTAATCTCTTTTAGAAGAATGGACTAGTACCAAAAAAATATGTGGCTGCATTAATAGTAGGCTTTTGACGTGCATAGGCCTTTCGATAAAAAAGTTTCTTGGATGGTGAACGACTTGCCTTGCTGCAAGGATTTCATCAAGTCACAGACTTTAATCCATTAGCCCAAACAAATTGTCAAACAACTTAAAAAAATTTCTTAGATAAGAGGATGGAAGCAAAAACTCATACATAAAGGTATCGAGAAGTTTGAAACAGTTTCAATTGGCTTGAAAAGCATCACACTATACCAATATAGTCTCCCATAGCCTTATTATATTCATGAACTGAGAACACCTTTGTATTAATTCATAATATACTTAAAAAATCTCATATCAGATAGCAGAAAGAAATCAGTTGTTTAAAAACATGTTATGTCTTTAATTTAATCTCTTAAATTGTGCTTATAGAATATAATCATAATGAAACAACTAAATATGTAAAGACAATAACATGTGAGTAATTGTAACAACCATTTTATGTGTAATATGCATTATGTGTACTTCGCCTTGAAGCACTAAGGTTTCCTGAAGTTCACTACTTTGGCTTGTAGAGATAATGATTCTCGTTAATTATTTTACCCTACATTGGCTTGGGTGTTAACTTTAGTTGGTTTGTTTAAGAAATAAATATACAAAATTTTTGAAAAAGGTTACTATAATTATTATTTTTTGAGATTTAGAAAAACGTACACTTCCAGTTTCTTGAACAATAAGTTAAAAAGATTTTCTTTTGAAGA
>Ga0099822_1004316_pt1 | contig 18501 bp, 8 predicted proteins | sample CowpeawhiteBW_FD_76839 | JGI IMG/M metagenome (GOLD analysis project Ga0099822, IMG submission 76839) | Root nodule microbial communities of legume samples collected from California USA - Cow pea white BW | ecosystem: Host-associated > Plants > Roots > Nodule | place: USA: California | collected...
ACCACTAAAAAACACAAACAAAACTTATTTTTTTAAATATTTAAATAAATAAATTTTTATATATATATATATATATATATATATATATATATATATATTAAGTGCTTCACCTTGATTCACGCATGCTATAAAATATTTTTCACAGTACTCTTGACAACCTATAATATCACATCATTAAAATACTAATTAAATAAACTTATTTTTCTTATATGTAATATTGGAACAAGCTAAATATATTTTTAGTTTTAAATATATCAGCATAATTGAGATTTTTTTTTTCTATTTTAGGTCTTGATATGAATTATAAGTTATGATCTTTAAAATAAATAAATACAGTTTTCTTAATTTAATAATATTAACTTTATTTTTACGTGTTAAAATTTAATTCATATTTAAATTTTTTACACAATTTATTATATTTAATTTAAATATTAACTTAAATTATAATTTAACACCTAAAATAAAATTAATATGATAAAATAATTATATTTATTTATATTGAAAGTTTTATATTAAAATATATGAATATATGAAACAACGATGAATCATAATTTTACATTAGGACTAAAATATATTTAGTTTGTATATATAATTTATATATAAATATATTTTTTATTTTTATATTTAATTGAAATAATTTAAAATATTCATTTTAGTGTTTGTCGGCCCCGTAGAGTTACACACTCATTTGTTTTGATATTGTTATATAATTATAACCTCAATATGTTTTTAGTTTTTAAATTAAGATTTTGTATTAAATTTTAAAAATAAATAAATATAATTTTTGTAATTTAACGTGTTAAGTGTTTTTATATTTTAAGGTAATATTTGAATTGTTTTTTTAAACTTAAAAAATGTAATTAATTTAAAAAATTATATTAATTTACTTTTAAAATTTGAAATTAAAATTTAATAAAATTTAAAATAGGAATGAATTTTAATTTAAAATTAAATATTTAAATATTTAAACTGTTTATATTATCTAATATATTAAAGTGAAATAGTATTTAAGAATAATCAAATGAAAAAATAAAACTATGTTCTATAATATAACATTAAACTGTAATATAGAAAAGTTAAAATTACACCAGTTATTTAATTTAAATATTTTTTTAATTGATTTAAATGTACTTAAAAAAACGAAATAAACCACACACCACATGCACCTATATTATTCATCTCATTTTCTTTACTAGAGTATAATAAACAATATTTTCTTCCTTTTAAAGCAATTCAATATTGAGACTTAAACTTTAAGATACAACACTAATTAAATAATTATAATCTCATGTTATATATTTTTAGGTGGTATTTGTCTGAGTTGTGAATATGTATTGGCTTAAATAATATAATTATTGGAAATGAACATGTTGTTTGGAACGGTTGTAGTTTTATGCTTTTAATATAAAACTGAAATTAATTTTGTCGAATTGCTTTGCTTTTTATTAAAAGATTTGTTTTAATATATTTTTTAAAACAATTATTCATATATATAAAATATTGGAATTAGGTTCAAATCAAGTTAATTATAAATTTAATGCAAATCACACATTACATCCAGTTTAATAAACAATTGTAAACCAAGTCTAAACCAAAAGAAATTAAAATGTTATTAGTTTGTTTTAAGGATTTCAATTATTAACCTCACATTTGATGAAATAAGTATAAGTTAAGTCAATATATATATATATATATATATATATATATATATATAGTATGTAAAAACAAATCTCTATATTAAATTTAAACTTCTTAAATAAACTCAAGTTTAATCCATACATTCATTTTAAACCTTTAAAATAAATTGACTCAAACTCTCAAACTCAATGGAAGGTTTATTAATACAATCCTTTGTAAATTAATAATGGACCAAAATGAAAATAAAAAGTAAATAAGTTTAAACTCAACATTTAATTTAACTGAATGGTTTAAACTAACCAACCATAAACTCAAATTGAGTCAAAGTTTGATAATCAATTAAGTAAAAAAACTGAAATTCAATCTAGGCTTCTAAATTCCGACATAATAAAAGCTAATGTGGGAGTGTATTTGTTGACTAAGCCTAGATTTTGATAAAAAAACATAGTTAATTGTTGCTCAAAATTTAAAATTCTAGAGTTTCACATTTAATTGAATTAATTAATTTAACATTAGAAATAATAAATGAACTCGTCATTTAACATTACTTGAATTTTTCATAATTCTATCTGTATCAATTGTGTATTGATATAAATATGAATAGTATTTGATTGAATATGATTAATGATAAGTATGTATTTATCTTTCCTGTTCTTCTTCTACACTTTATCACAATATTCGTTTTTATTTTTCTATTTATTTTATTTTAAATTTTTAAAACACGCTTAATTTATTGAGTAATCTAACAAATTTATATTGTCTTATTTTTTATTTTTAGTATCATAACATATTTTTAAAATACACATTTGAATTTATAATTTTTTGACACTTATTCAATTTTTATTTGATGTTTAATTTTTTTTTTTTTGATATTTGACATTAAAAAAAAGTATATCATTTTAATATTGAATATTTCATAACATCATGTGTTTTTTTCTATGATTTTTTTTAATATTTAATTAATATTTAGAACAATCAAAAGTTAGGGACGGGTATATATTATATACTTATATGATAAATATAGAATTGAGACAAAAAGTCATACATATTAGATATGAGTATATGGATGATATCAATTGTACTTCAAGAATAGGAATGAGATAGTCAAACTCGTCCTAATTCGTCTCGCTGTCATCCTTAACTAAGACGTAAATTTAGTTTAACTTTTTATAAACCAATAAATAAATGAGTCATGATCAACACTAACACACACATAATCCTTAATATTCGCTATTTCTAAATAAATAAAATTAATTTATATATAGAAAATTAAGTATTTCATACATATTTAGGCCTACTAAAGACATCATATCATGCTAGCCTTTATACTACTTGATGAATTATTAAGTTTAAACATTTATGACTAATTTGAGCGAGAACACTATTATACAAATATCTAAAATTTCTATAAAATAATTTGTAATGACTCATTACTTGTTTGGGGATTGTTCACTTCTCTATAACAATTGCAATAAGTGATCGCAATAAGTGATTGGATGCATTACAATACAACAAGTTTCGTATTTACATAAATTCATTATGTTAATCTATTTTGGATTTGGATGAAACAACAATGTTTAAAGTGATGATTTCAATAAGCATGCATATAATCAAGACAAGATTGGAAAGTATAAATATGGAATGTGTCAAGATTGAATTACTTTCTGTTCACTGCACTATTACTAATCTCATATATTGTGATGCATATCATTTTCATGTCTTGAAAGTACTAATGTAATTTTAAATCAATTCATTGACTTTAAACCCTAAGGACTTTAAACTCATTATGCTTTTTCAACTCTCTGAATGAATTGTTATCTATTATTTATAGTTAAATTTTCTATTAGTAAAATAATTGAGTACCATTTTTCACACATTTGATTCTAAAAACTATTTTCTGAATCTTTATAATAACCATATAAATATCATATCTATATTATTTATAATCAGTTTCACAACATACAAGATAAGATGAAATAATTCCACAAACAATATTACAACAACATATGAATGAAATGCATAAAATCATATGATTGTGAGATGGCCTTGATATACATGATGATGTGTATTATGTCCAGGTATATGAAATTATATGATGATCTATTATGATTATAAATGGTTAACTAAGATGGCATCATGACCTATTATAATCAACGTATTATATGCATAAACTTATTTAAAAAGCTCGAGCTTCATTCATAATCTAAATTATATAGAATAAGATATTTTGGTAGTAAAAATTTCGAAGAAATTTATGTCTCAAGCTTTGTAAATTAGGTGTAGTTAATTACTATTAGTTTCTATTGGGACATAACTAATATAGGTATTTCAAAAGGCCTCGAGGGTGATCTATTAAATTGATGTAATTGAGATACAATTAATACTGTAGTATGGGACAATTATTTTCGTGTATTTTATTATTGTGATTATTTAGATTGAAAATAAGTGATGATATGAATAATATTAATACACACACACACACACACACACATATATATATATATATATATATATATATATATATATATATATATATATATATATATTTTCTTGTTTGAATATTTTCACGTCACTTAAGTAGTAATAACTTCATAAGAAAGATATGAATGATCATCACTATTTAAACAATATATAATGATTATTTAATGTTTAAGTGTCAACTGAGTGACAATTTAACACTTAAGTGAAATATGAAAAAAAAATAGTAAATCAATAAGTAACTACTCGAATAAAAATATTAATCAATAAAATCTTATATCCTGGACGATAAAAAAATAATTAAGCATTCAATGATAACTATGGATTAATTCAAAATATATTTCACTGTACCAAAACTTAACTCAAATTAATATAAATATATTTCAATGAAGAAATATCTAGAAGAACTAAAAACAAAGGATGTAATGTAAAGGAGTGAATATATGTGAATGCGATTCCATGGTGGGGTCCCCACCGTACCTTCCTCTGCTCTGCGCTTTATTGCCACCTCAGCTTATCACTTCCCTTATTTATCGTAAAAGCCAACTTCATTTCTGAATTTCAATTTCTCTCTCTCTTATTTTATTTATTTATTTACTAATTTATTTTAGTTGGAGTGCAAGTTATTGCTATTCATCATGCCCCCTCATAGCTTTCCTGTGACATTGTACTTTCAAGATTGAGTTGTTCAATAGTCCAATCAAATAATATTTTTTCCTCTCTCCTTTCACTATTAAAATTAAAAAAAATATATCAGGTTAATTAAATTCCCATTTTTGAATTTATTTAAATACCATAAAATTACAAAAAGGAAGAATCAGTGAAGTTATCTTTTCTTTAGAGAAAATAATCTAAGAAAGAAGTATCTAGACATTGGTGCTTGGTAGTAGTATTAAGAAAGAGAAAGGGCTAGTTTGAAATTGAAATATAGTTAGCTAGGGGTGATAATATAAAAAGCAGAAAAAATTGTGAGCCACAATTGGATTAGGGTTAGGGTTTTGGAGAAGTTGTTTGTTGGTTTGTTGGTTGGGTTAAGGGACACGTAGCCTTTATGACACTCCCAAGTCAAGACCAAAGCAATCACAAATCTCATCCACATCTGTCTTATGTCCTTTCACCTACCCTACACTTTTGGCCACCACCCCTTAATACTCATATATACTAATATTAATTATCATTATTATTTTTAATGTTCTTTTTTATTATTATAATAATAAACTTTTAAAAAGTGCTCATAATTAGTTATGGATGCATATCAAAAAAACACATTATTTTAGCAATTTAAACCCCTTTTGTTCACACATTATTCATTTATCTAACATGAGGACTTAACTATCTTTTTTTTAAGAAAATAGTTATTAGTAAAATGAATGAACAATACTTGGTACCAAATAATATAAAAAGTTAATTTTAAGCAAAAAAACTTAAACTTTATTTATTAATATATTTTATCCACATGATGAAGTATTTATGAGAAGGGTTTTTTTTCTGTGGATAGGTGGGTCACATGATCTTCTAGCTTTTTGGGGTTAGGGTTTCATTCTGGGCCATAAAATTGATGTGTGCAAATCTCATCAAAGAATTGAGACCTCTAGTTTTAGGGTAGAAGAAACCTGCAAACATGGCCAACTGAGCAAACTTCACATGATATGTATTTTCAATAAAATTAAAAATTGCCCATCTTATTTTTTAAATTAATTGAGTTCAGTTTCCTTGGAAGTTTTATTCATATATTTAAAAGAATTAGTAAATTGTTGTCCACAAGTTTTTGCATATATGGAATGGTTTGTAAACCTTTCCTTTTTTGTAAAACCTTTTTTTTCTACAAAAGTTAACATTTAGTTTAGGACTATTATTTGAAAACTAATTTTGATTGGGTGGTTTGTAAAATATGGTATTTGCAAAAAGTACTTTACTCATAAGGAAATAGGGTGATAATATACCAAAAATAGTAGGAACTTTAAGATGAAAGTGAAAGGAGCGTGATTAGGTATTGTACTTTCTTCCATTTTGCATATTCTTGTTTATTCTAGGTGTTCGTTCTCTCATAAGGGCTATTCAATGTTGCTATAACTTTAGACACATTGATAAATTCAATTATGCTTTATATTTATCAATAGGAATTTAATCACAAACATTGATTTTGACACCCCCAACCCTCTATGGGCCGTTTCTATTAAGGACAAAGGGCCCACTTCAACATTCCAATGCAATTTATCTTTTCACCTATTCATTGAGTTAGGTTAAATTCCATTCTTGGACTTTGGACTTTGTTGTATGTATACCTTGTAAATATGTTGGGGCTTTTCAGCATTCATTTCAATTTGGGAACAATTATGTTTTGCTTTTAAAGAAAATTAAACATGGATTCGATAAGATTAAGATACTTTGAGTTGGATTTATGTAGCACAAGGTAGGAAAAAAAAATATTGGTTTAAATGTTTGCTTGGTCTTATTTTTTTACGATCTCAATTAGATTCTTAGAATTTGATTAATCTTAATTGGATTTTATTTTTTGAAAATATGATGTAATTTGATATTTTTTGTTAATACAATATTAAAGACGTTAACATATATGTTATGTATCAGGTTTTTTTTTTCATTTTTTTAAATTGTCACCTGTCATATGAGGAATCTTGTCACGTGGCAGAAACAATATGATATGACAGTAATAATGTAATGTGTCACTGTTCAAATAAGTGTTATGTACAAAATCTCAATTTAATCCATATATTTGTTGTTTTATCTCAATTCATTCTCAATCTTTTTTAAACTGGAGCAATTTCATCCCTCTCTAAATTGAAACTAAATTTAACTTTTATAAAAATGTTATAATGATATTTTTATTAAAATTAGTTGATATTTTTATTAAAATTAGTTGATATTTTTATTAATATTTTTAATAAGATTATGTTTATATCTAAATATATATTTTACATTGACTTTGTTTAAATTTTGTTTCAAATATTTATATATCAATAATTTCTATACAAATGTTAGAGTTGATTTAAAAATAATAATTTTATAAATTTGAATGTAAAATTTTAAAACAATTTTACAACAATTTAAAATAAACATATTTAAAATTTTAAAACCAAGTATTTGAATTGTTATTTTTACATTGAATTACATTTATATTTTTTTCAAATATTTATATATCAATAATTTTCATACAAATATTAGAGTTGGTTTAAAGATAACAATATTATAAATTCAAGTATAAAATTTTAAAATAATTTTCGAAAAATTTAAAATAAATATATTTAAAATTTTAAAGCACAATTTAAATAAAGATCAATGTAAAATATAAATTTAAATAAACTTAATCTCGTTATAAATATTAATAAAAATATCATTATAACATTTATGTAAAAGCTAAATCTGGTCTCAATTTGGAAATGAATTAAATTATTCTAATTAAAAAAATATTGAATTGAGACAAAATAACATATACATAAACTAAATTGAGATTTTTCATATGACATTGTCACATCATATTGACTATGCCATGTGGTGAGACCCTTGTTTGACACATGGGATTTTTTTAAAATAAATAATTTAAAAAATCATGAACTAATATGTAACACAAAGTTAACATCATGAGTAATGTACTCACATAAATGACCAAATTGTATAACATTTTCAAAAATGAAGACCTAATTGAAATAAAATAAAATATAAGGACACATTTTCAAACAAAAACAAGGATCAACCCAAGCAAAAACATTCTTTGAAAATGTTTAGTGAATGTTTAAAACCAATTATTTAACATGAATGACCAATTATTTAGTGAATGTTGGAAGGATGAAAGTCTCTCTTATATCTAAACAAGTTCCACCATGGGATAACAAAATGCATGCCCTTAAGAAGAATTTGATAAATGTTTCAAAATCAATACAACACATTTGATGAATAAGAATAGGATGACAAAAATATTTGTATCCATATTTACGGATAAAATTTGCGACAGGTAGTTGGTATTTACAAGTATTTATTATCTGTATGTAGCTGGTATTTTAGTATTCATTTATATACGGATCAGGTGCGAATATTATATTATTCATCCCTATGAGTATCAATTACCCGTAAAAAATTAAAATTTAATTTATATTTATTAAATTAAATTAAAATTTATTGTATATTTAATTTAATTTATATTTTTGTAATTTAATTTAAATTTAAATTTATAAAATATTATTTTTTAAATATTTGTAGATATTTTACGAATTTTAAAAAATCCATAAATATTTTTTAAATAATTACCCTACAAATAAATTTTTTCGTTGCATATAAACCCTATCTATGCGCAATCCAATTCAATCCGTTATCATCCTTCAATAAAAATACGTATTTTAAATCACATCAATATGATACAATTTATAGAAATAAAATTCTAAAAGGAACTTTCAGCCTCCCTTTGTCCATATCCTATTTGTAATGTTGAATTAACTTCTTTAGGAACTTATAAATGAAGTATTATCAATACTCATCCATTTATGTGAATGTCAGACTTCTCTATATTAACGTAAAAGCGAATTTGGACATTATTTATAAAAACGAGTTTATTTATCGTCATTATAAAAATTTTAATAATACCAACAAAATTATTTAAATTAAAATTAAAAGTTCAAATAATATGTAAATGTAGGTCAAACATCTTCCCGTAACATAAACCATAAACTGGAATTCATTACATCTAAAGGCAAATATTTGTGTTTAGAATTAATTAATTAATTAATTAATTAACATGTACGACCATAGTAAAAGTTTTGAATTTATTTTATTCATAGTTTTTTTTTATACATTATTTATATGCTTATAATCATAAATATAACTAGCAATGATTTAAAAAAAAAAAAATCTGAGAATTTGGTTGTACTCCACTTTGTTCATGTCACTCTCAGTTTACTGGATATTTAGAAGTCAACATTTGAATATTGATGCATGCATGTTATCAATCAAACTACAAACCCTACTTGTGCCCACACTTCATCGTTGACCATGTCTTTAACATTGCTTCAAAACAAATCACTTATGTATGACCTAATTTTAAAATGTGATCCACGATTTAATTCTCTCTTGATTTACTTGTGTATCATTCAACCATAGTGACTTAAAAGAAAATGAATTAGTATACTTGACGAGACAAAGACCCCTCTCTAATTTTGTGTGTGATTAATGTGCAAAATTCCCTTAAATTTAAATATATTCGAAGGGGTATTATTTTCTATTACGTATAGATTTTTTTTTTTTTAAATAAAGTCTCTCAAAAGAGTTAAAGTAGTATAAAGTGAAAGTTATATGAAACCAAAAAGTGATAATTTTTTTTTTCAAATAATGAATAAATTACATTATGCTTTCAGAAATTCCGCCATTTTTTCTTAATACTTCATTTTTTTTATTCACGTTCTTCTTAATTGTTTAAGATACACTATGTTGACACTTCTAATTATTACCGACATCCATATTATAAAAAAAAAAATTACATCATATATTATCTTATAATACCTACGATTTTTTTTACACAATTAAAAGTTGTTATCAATAATAAAAAGTTGGATATCACATGTAAGTTCAATAAAATTTATGGTTGCTTAAAAAGAAGAAACTTTAAGGTAGTGTGTAAGCATAAATTGTTCCAAATAAAAGATAAACAACATATGATGTTATGTTTTTCCTTCTACGTTCGAAATTGGATTCTTTATTATTATCTTTTATTGTACTTTGTCGTCAAGTTATTTTAAAACATTATAAATAGTTTTAATATATTGAAACTAGTGTAATTTGGAGCCATATAAAATCAAGGAGAAAACATAAATGCTATAAGTTCTCCCAATAGTTATATAATCTAAATTTTTGTTCATTATTATTAGAATATGTACTTTTATTTTTTTTTAAAGGAAGATATTTAACACGTGTTATTATTTTTCTTTAATATTATTATGGGTTATATATCATGAAGATTATTAAAAAATGGATTTTAAATCTAACTCAATTCTATAAAAATAGTTTGTAAGGCGAGATTTACACCCACTTATATATCATTGAATTGTCTTATCTCCATTTGATGTAAAATTTCCAATACACTCCCTTCACATCGAGAGATATGCATTTCAAAAGTGGGATTAAACATCAGGGGATGATCTCATAATGACCCTATAAGAGGTTGCACGATAGGGGGTGGTCTTATAGTGGCCCTATAGGTGACACGATAAAGGGTGGTCACATAGCGGTCCTATTAGAGGTAGCACAATAGATCCAACAAACTACAAAGTTCCTAATAACAAGTGATTCAATAGGTCAAACAAACAACAAATTTTATAAGGATAAACTCTAAACCATAACTCTTATATCATGATAAGAAGTGAACTTTAAATCTAATTCAACCTTACAAAACCAGCTATATGTTAAGGAGTGAATTTTAAGTCTAATTCAACCCTTTAAAATATTTTTATTATGTGTCTTGTCCTGTTTTCTAACTTCTATTTTCTAGATTTTTGGAATTGTTATTTTTTTTTGAAGAAATTCTACTATAAGTTGGTTATGGAGCAAAAGTTAATTTTAGCTAATCCAAATTTATTTTACAGTTTTTTTAAGTTTAAAATCTTTTTATCGGATAATTTTCTGGCTTCTCGTGCAAATATTTTAAGGTTCGATAGGTTCAGCTTGATTTATAAGATTAATTGATTTATCCAACATCATCGCGTGAGTTTTTGAACCACACTTAACTTATAATTATGTTGTAATATAATAAAGTTTGAGGAATTATTGTTGTCCTTATGCAACCCTACTTCATGTTACACTAAAGAAATTATCTTCTTCTTCACACGACTTTATTTCGTACTTATTGTCGTGAATGGAATTGAAATCAAACACTGTTTCCAAAAATATCAATCATACTTTTCCTTCACAAGTATACATCATAGGGGTTATTCATACCTTCTTTATAATTCAAAGTAAAATTTGATATTCAATTTTGTTATAACTATTTTATGATTATGATATTTTTGTCATATTTTTGTCTTCATAACACAGTACCCATTCAAATAATCTTTAAAAAACTAAAAAAATGGTATCATTAATAATCCAATATTAAAATTTAAAAAAATAAATATTTATGTGAAAGATATTTTATGGGGACAGGGTTAGTGATGCTAAAAGATATAGTGGTGAATGAGATGGAAAAATGTGTGGCTAAGACACTTCTGATCTTGGATAACAACCAATGCACAACTCATTTTTTCAAACCCTAGATTCTCATGCTTCTCTTCTGTTTTTTCCTTTTTCATTTTCTCTTCTCCACCATTCAATTTTCTTTTCTTTTTCTTTTTTAACTTTCCAAATAAATTGGATAAATTATCACAGTCACAGATATTTAGTTGGAGCTGAAAACAACAAATTAGATTATTGTGTTTGTTTTGGTTCATTATTTTGTTTCGGATTCTACAACCCTATCTCTTCCATTAAATTTGGATATATATCTTCAAAGATTAATCTTTTGATTGAAGTTGACAAAAAATATTAAATGAAAAATATTTTATATAAAGTATATATGAATCATAAATTCAATAATACTCTCATAATTTGCCTGTTGTGTTAAGTTATTGCTTTTCAAAATGCTGGGTGTGATTTGACTCTCTAAAAAAATCTTAGCTAGGCTTGCATAAGGCATGTCGGCATGATATAAATACTTATTGAGCTACTTTTTTTTCTCTCTCTCTCTCCCACACATAATATTATTAGTTTTTTTTTTCAGAACTAAATAGGACCAAATAAAATATTTTTAATTAATATTTAATTTGGGAGATTAATTTCATTGATATTCCAATTTGAAATACTAATTAAAAGATGTATTTTAGTAAAATGTAGGATACCGAAAATCCAGATTATATTGTTGATCCATTATGGATTTAGTTAAAAATAAATCAGCTCATTTTGTATGAAATCAAAAAATTTTATAATTCTGATGTATATATGAATTGACAGTAGGTCGACTCATTTAAAATATTTTTAATATTTTTAATTTATTTTATATATTTATTGTAAAGTCATAAAATGAAAATTGAAGTGTTTAGCGTTAACAATAATTGAAGAGGGCAAGGATAAATAATGACAATGTGGTCCATTATTCACCATCCATAAAATTACAGTCTAATTATTTAAGTTTATTTCGTTTGTATTTTTGTTCACATTTCTGTGTGCGCGAATTTTTAATTTTATTATTTTTTAATTTTCCATTTATGTCATATTTTTGTTTCTTATAAAAATATTATTCTTTTTAATTTTCTTAGACGAAGACACCCAAAAAGGAAACAAAAGAAAACAGGTTTTCTTCAGAAAGACACAGTTCAAAACTATGGGCCCATACTGTTTGGGCTGTTTTGTTCTTAACCGTAATTACGGATTTTGGGCTAAATCTGGCCCAATATGAAAACAATAAAAAACAAGTAATTATACTATAGACCCATTTAGAAATATCACAAAAAGAAATTAGTGCACTTTCATATTTTTATCCTATACTCTCATAAAATTTTGATATTCTAGATTATAAATTCCGAAATATAAAATAAAAATAACATCCTAAATTATATAATTTAAAATATAAATTTAGAATACAACTTTTATTTTAAATTATGCATTCCAGAATAATAAAATTGTATTTCAGATGGTATGTTTCAAAATACATAAATAAAAAAATATTTCAAGTTATGCATTTCGAAATATATAAATCATATACTGAATTGCATAATTTAAAACATAAAAAAATTTATGAGATGCTGGAAGAAGCTGACCAAAAGAAGCTAGAAAAAAATTGGATCCTAAGTTTCTATAATCTATAAAAATCTTATGCCATAGAATGTGATAGTTAGTTTTTTTCAGGAATTCGAAGTTAAGAATTTTTTTCTACAAAACAAAACCCCCACAAAAAAATAAATTATTTTCTAGAAATGGTTTTGGTCAAATTTCCATGGTAGAGGTGAAATCTAATTTTCACGAATTAAAACAAATGTTGTGCTGAAAAAAAAAATCATGATAATGTTTGTGAATGAATTGAAATGAATCTTAAAGAAATGTAAGTATATCGGGACATGACATTTTGTTGGATTCTACGAAAATGGTCCTTTTATGAATTTGGGGATTCTTTCTAATGTGGCAAACATTCTTTTAATCTTGTGGCTAAAAATAGTAAAGTAAGGTGTTGGATACAAAGGTGGAACCCACCAAAGAAATATAAAAGAAAACAACCCAACAAAATGGTTTGAAAGACAGAGAATATTTGCCTTTGTGTTGGACAATGGGACATGTTTTGTTCCAAAAATTGATTGTGGTTTTCACCATGCTTTCAAATTCAATACATTACCCCTTCTCTACACTATATCTATAGAGGTTAAAAAATGCATGTCTCTTTTTCACTAATATAAGTTTAAGACTTTATCTAATAAATTAATTTTATAATATTAAATTAGACTTAGAAGGTATTGTCCACTTTGAAATGTTTGGGCTTCATCACGGTTTTGTCCTTACAAGGTGTCTCAAAGAATAGAGGGAGGTAAAAATATTTAAACTTCACTTGATCTCGACTTCTAAACGATGTGAGACTTATTGGGTATACCAGAACATTCCCAATATGTAGATAAATGATATAAACAACTTCAAATTCCTTAATTACCAATAATATTGATATGTATTTTGATTTTTTTTTTTTTAAAATAGTAGATCTGATCGAAGATATCCCCACTCCATATACACTTATTGTATGTGCCTAACCATGTTAAATAGTGAATGAATAAGTAAAATGTATAAATAGCAAAAATGATTTGAGAAAAAAATAATATATATGAGTGAAAAGTGAGGGGAAGGACAATGGAAAGTGAGAATTGTAGGGTACATTGGTTTGAAGTTTTTGGTGTCAATAAATGTTTGTTTTGCCATTTATCCTGAGAAAGAAGCAGTGGGGAAAGACAGAAGAATGTTGAAGAGGTGGAAATGCAAGAGGAAGAAGTAAGTTTGTGGTGTGTTGTGTTTGGATGGAAATGCAAGAGGGGCCATCAACATTCATTTTCAATCTCGTACGACATGGTTGGTTTTCATCAACAAATGTCAACAAACAACCATATTTTCCAATTGCTGCAATCACGCCATGAATGACCACCTAGTACTTTTGAACTGCATTCTTTTTCCTCTCCCATAATCTTTTCTCTGCGTACTATTCCTTCTCCTCCTTCAACATCTTCAACATTTAACCCTAAATCTATTTCTTCATGTTAGATCCTCTCAATCTAGCTACATTTTCAGAATATCTAAGATAACTTTTTAACATGTTGTTCTATCTCTCTCAACATGTCATCTTTATACTTCTCAATAACAAAAACTAAAACATTATCAGAAATTGATATTTAAAATGTTTGAATTCTACATCAATAAGATACTGAATTAATAATATATAAGTAGATGCAAATCTCGCACTATTAATCGGGATTGGCCTTAAAATTTACTTCATAACATGGTACATGATATGAGAATCATATGTTAAAATTGATCCCAACAAAATTTATTATTTGTTGGATCTATTGTTTCACATTCACTAAATGATAACCTTTTAATAGTTTTATAAGTTTTAACTAGACTTAAAATTCAATTATTATCAAAATAGAAGAAAAAAACTTGTTAATTATTTAGGTATATATTCTTATGATTTAAGTTTGAGACAATTGTTAATATAGCATCCTGACATAATATTTTAAATTAATTAAGGTTGAATTGATTTAGTAAAGATTTTTAACCATATTGTTTCAAAAAGTAATGAAAATTTTACTTTAGGATTTTTAGTTAATCGATCTACCTAACAAAATTTCTAAATTAAATATATAAAAATGGATAAAAATACAGTTTATATCCGTTTTTTTTTACCATCAATCAAGAATGTTGACACTCTAATTTTAATGTTTGTTAGAAAGAAAGAAAGAAAAAATCCTAGATTACTTGTAAGAAGAATCAATTTAAAAATATTCATTACACCAAATTTTCTCACTATCAATTCTTTTAATGTTGACGCCCGTTACAACTTTTTAAATTTCTAATAAAACATTCTAAATTAAAAAGTATTTTGTAGTTTTTATTTACAAATATATTCTCATTATTTCGTTTTGAATCCCATTTTAAAACTTTTTGATTATCTTTTCAACGAATTCATACTCTGAGGATAGTATTTTCAAATTGACGTATCCATGACTTAAAGAAAATAAGTTTTTAAAATCACCCCCACTTCAAAATAAAGTGAAATTGGTCTTCGAGAAGATGTAGCACATGTGAGAATAGGATTTGAAGAGAAAATTATTATTTTTTCAGATAAATTTAATGGTTTAGTAGACGAGTTGAGCAAAATAATTTTGGACAATATAATTTACTCAATTTGTAAAAAAAAAAAATACTATGGGGTAGAATATAAAAGAATCACTCAAAGAAATAAATTTGCTTAAATTTAAAAATATAAATAGTTATTAATTGGTTAAAAAGTTAAGAGATAAAACATTCTACATATATAACAAAGCCTCTTTGTAAATTGCTAGCAAAGTTATATTTTTTTATCATAACCATGAATATTCTACATAAGTAATAATCCTGCTAGACTTAGGAACATTTACATTATAAGAGATTTATCCCTTGACATTTTTTCTTTTTCATTTGAATTCAAAACTATTAAAGAGAATTAAATCTTCAACAAACAAGCCATAATGTCAGAAGAATTTAAATACTAGTGACTCATTTAGAAAATAAAACTTGAAAAATATACGTGATAACTATTAATAATTCAAGTGTGAGTTTAAGTCTCACGTTGACTAAATTTGAGAAAGTAGAGTACTATATAAGAATAAATACCCATCAACTCATTGTCATGAGATTTTGGGTTAAGAGTGATGTAAATAACTTATATGATTGGACTCAGGTCTCATTGGTGTTGCATCTCTCTAGTGAAACACCATCTATAGACCTAACAATAACACTCAAAGATTAGAGGATTAATTTGAGATTAACACTAAACTATTTGCTTAGTTTCACTAAATAAGTTGAACCTTAATTTTTGTGGTAAAATTTTGATGATATAACATCAAAATCTCCGACAATATAATGTGAGAAGCAAATTAAGAGTTTACATTGCTTAATTTTTTGAATCGAATTGCTTGTTTGGATATATGAAAAAACAGTGCCTGGAATCACAAAAGCATGTGAAACAGAAAAATACGCAATAACTGCAAGTAATTGCTTCTCTCATAACGTAAATCACATTTCAGGTTAAGCATTAAAAACATGCACTAATGAAGATCATCAAGAGTGATAAGACGTGTTAAAATTAAATATGAAAATCATTCATGTGCTCTCAAACATTAATCCTCGTCAAATCTAGGTAACTAAGTTTTCAAAACAACAATTTCTTGAACCACATTAAACTCAACAAAGTTTCATGGAGGATGAGACTATGTTAAGTTTTCAATTTTATTTGAGTTAGAGATCGACATGACTCATATCCTTTCTATTTAAAAAAAAAAAATACAAGTTTAACATAATTTTAACAAATATTACTCAAGTTTTAAATATCAACCACCTTTAAGTCTTTAAAACAAAGTTATTATATAAAACATTCAAATTCTATTATAATAAAACATTGAGATGTGTTAGTAGATTAGAAAATGATCTTTTGACAATATTTTTTTATAAATTTAACAATTTTTTCATAAATAAAAATAAAATAAATTATTTTTTTATTTTTTAACTAAAATAAAGTAATAAAGTAGTATTTTTTTATCCAAAATAATAGTTTGTCAAAGTTTGAAAAAAAAAATCGTTAATCTATCATTTTTGTAATACAATATCTCGTCCTCGTGTTGTGAAAGAATGTGTTTATTTAGGTTTAAAACTCTTTTTTTTTTAATTTAAATGAAATACTAATATATGAAATAATAAATAAAGTTGAACTAATTGATTTAATACTTTAAAATTTAAAATATTATTACGATAATTTAAGTAATATTCAAAATAAAACTTTCAACAGTAATACAAATTTATAAGTAAATAACACAATCTTGAAAAGCTGATACATATATTAAAAAGAATCATTTCAAAAGGGACTGAAAATCATCAAATTGTGTGATAGTTGAACCTGAAACATTAAGTCGAATGATAATCAAAGTTGCGTAATCTCCCACCAAATTTCACTCAGATTAATAACCCTAGTTTTTATGCCCATTTTTGATTTACACTTAAAAATAAATTTTGATCTGAAAAACTCAGTTCTGTAAAAACGAAAACTTCCATCATTTCTACACTTCACTTTGCAAGCAATTCATTCAAACAACATCCTCAATCATCGTTATCATCATTCACGTCCAGACACTAATTCGCGTGATTTTATATGAACACTCTTACGTTGAACAGTGTCCAAAACTAACCCGAAGTGAAAAAAGAACTTGAGAAACAAACCATTTAGTTAAAACTACTAATTCGAATTTAAAATAAAGAAGATGAAATGATGTTTTGGAAGTAATATTTGGAAATGGAGGTCGAAAACACAGATAGAGAGAGAGATAGAGAGAGAGAGAGACAGAGAAACACAGTTTAGTTATGAGTATGAAAGAAGTTGAAAAATTGATGCATTGAATGAATGTGAATTGCTATGTTGTTTCATTTATCCCAGCTGCACGTCAAGTTGTCAACCCAAATGCAGCAAGATTTCATCTTTTATTCAAAGTTTCATTACTCTCTTCAAAATGCATGGAGCCCATTAATGATGTCAAGCCACAAAAGGTATCCAAACTGTCAATATCTCCCTGCCCCCACTTCCCCCCCTCGCATAAATCCCTCACCAACTTCTCAATTCATGCACATTTTTCTCTCTCTCTCTCTCTACATCAATATATATATATGAAAAAAAAAGGGGGTTTATTATTACACCAGAAGGTAAACAAGAACAATAATAATATGAATAACAATAATAATATTCAAGTCTCTTCACAAGAAGTCAATGCCCGAACCATACACATTTTCTATGGAGTGCTAGCTAATCAGGGAATGTATGTAGAAAACAAAAACACCCCTAAGTGTGTGTATATATATATGTGTATATATATGGTGCGTTCTTGACTTCCTCTTCTAAGACTGCAACTACTACTGTTACTACTGCTACTATAGCTATTACTATTACTATTACGACTCATAAGACTATTTCTGCTACTTGTTGTTCAAAACAAAGTATGCAAGATAACAAACAAACCATAATGTTTTTTTTTTTGTTGTTGGAAAAAAAAAAAAAAAAAATAATAAGATTACCATTGAAAAAAAAAAAAAAAAAAAAAAAAGTTAGAGTGTAAGTTGGAGAAGTGAGGAGAA
>Ga0099822_1004319_pt1 | contig 18493 bp, 5 predicted proteins | sample CowpeawhiteBW_FD_76839 | JGI IMG/M metagenome (GOLD analysis project Ga0099822, IMG submission 76839) | Root nodule microbial communities of legume samples collected from California USA - Cow pea white BW | ecosystem: Host-associated > Plants > Roots > Nodule | place: USA: California | collected...
AAAAAAAAAAAAAAATAAAGATGTGATCTCTCTTATTTTAAGATTTTTTATAGAAATAAATCAGAGTTATATATATATATATATATATATATATATATATATATATATATATATATATTCCTTAACTTTTTTGCTAAAAATTAGATTTAGTTCATGTTTAAAAAATTTATTTAATTTAGTTTTTAAATTGTAAAAGTATGTTTATTCAGTCTTTATAACTAAATTTTATAAAATTTTGTTGTTAAACTTATTTGATATTTTATGATTTACTATTTGAATTGTTTAGACAGTTTAACAAATTTTCACTTAAATGTTAATTAATAAACGTGTTTAAAATGTCAAATAAATTTAATAAAATCTGGATAAAATGACTTAGTTCATCATTAAAAAAAACTAAATACACATATTTCTAAAACTACGGACCTAAATCGAGTCAAAGTATCAAATAGAAACTAATTATAATTTTTAGTGAGAGTTAATAGACAAAAAATATAGTTAATTTAAATCATATTTTAAAATCCTTTCTTGAATTAAATCAGGAATGGTTGAAACCTGTAAAAACTTACAAAATACCCTAAAAAGTTATTTTATATTATCAATATATAGAGTATTCTCTGTGTGTGTATATATATATTTGAAGGTTAAGTGTTATCCGATGGGTGGAGGAAATTGATTTTGATTTCCAGGAGAGGAGAAGGAAAGGGATGAAAGGTTGTTGAGAGCAAGTTTTCAAATGTTTCTTCTTGAAGGCGTCAACGGGGCGAAAGGAAGAATAAGAATGGAGTTTGGTTATGTGAAGGTGAAGGGTAAGCACAATGTCATCCAATTCGTTAGGTTTGTGAATGGAAAATCAACCTACTACAAGACACCACCCAATAACATCCTTGCACTTCAAGCTTCCCATCATAATATCAAATCACACTTTAACTGTGGAAAACACATTAATGTAACTGAACATGAGGACAAAGTCTCAACTACCATTCACACACTCCACTGCCACATCAAGGAATCTGCACCACAGATATCTATCTCCACACTAACTATTTCAAATTTCATAAATCATAAATCTTATTACCATACAATATTATATATATTTATCCGGAAAAAACACATCACCAATAAGAAAAGTAAAAAGAATGTTACCATTTTTATTTTCGAAAATCACCTTTCCAAAATTGGAGAAACAATTATGACAATTTTTGAAAAACAATCAGATAATAACATTATGTAAAAATTTATATAACACATAAATTATTCTCTCTTGTCTTTTAATCTCAAATGCATTAACATTCTCTAAAATAAAAATTTAATTTAAAACTTACAATACTGTAAAACAAAAAATGAGAAAAGTCAAATACAAATTTAAAATATCTTTAAAAAATAAAAAATATTATAAACTTAGAATCTATTATATAATTACTAATATTCATTTTTTAACTTATTTTAATATAAAACTTTTCATTCACTTAACAAAATATATATATATATATATATATATATATATATATATATATATATATTTAAATTTAAAATTAATATAATTTTATATGTTTTTTTTTTTTATTTTATATATATATTTTAAATATATATTATATATTTATATTTTTTTTTTTATTAATATAAATATCATTATTCACATAAAAAAAAATATATATATATATATATATATATATATATATATATATATATATTCAACTTTGAAATTAATTCAATCTTATAAGTTTTCTTTTATTATCGTATATGTATATCTTAAATATAGATTAAATGTTTATAGTGTTTAATAATAAGTTATACGATAGTTAAATTAATAATAAATTTTATTAAATTTTTCAAATAATTTTTATATAAATTTAAGAATTGAATTTAAACTTAATTTAACCTTAAAATTTAGACTTATAAAATGAATTTCACATCATTTATATAATATAAATTTGTCTAATATGTTTACATAGTATAATTGAAGTTTTATGTGAGAGTTAATCTGATAATGAATATATATTAAGTGCATCAATACAGAAAAGTATGAAATGTGGTTGGTTGATAAGTGAGAGTGAGTAGTTGTTATAATCCAATAAGGTCAATACAATACACATATTTGGCTTGTTAGTTTGTTTGTCTTTCACATCTTGCGTCATATATATATAGTGAAGAATTAATAGTTAATGGTTGAACTGAAAGCATGCAAAGATGATTAGTAATCGTTCAAAATGTGTTTGAAAATTTTGTTTTACTCTTTTTTATATTTTATTTGAGAAACATGACGCCAGTGCTTTATTCTCACACGCAGACGCAGTTGTCATGTTTTGGTGGAGTGAGGCATGCCTAGCTGTAAAGTTCATCACCTTCTCTTCTTTTATTGAAAGGGTGTTAGGGAAAAACAAAGGAATGAGAGAAAGAAGCGAAGCTACCGTCCACTAGTTATCAATAGTTTAGTCTACTCAATAAAATTGACTTATATCTCTTTCAAGTTTGTTAAAATTAAGAATGTAAAAGTGAACAAATCTGACTCACATGTTGATCACGCGTTAAGTTAAAAAAAAAGTTAATTTAATCCAGTTTATTTTTTGTGAGTCAAAAATATTGTGGTTCGGTCCAACCCACAATAAATTAGTGGGTTAGAGGGTTAGTGTGTTGACTCACGATCTCTTTCATAATTTATTTTATATATTTATTATATTACAATGAGAGTGAATTGATTTAATTTAGTTTTTATAATAATAGAATCAAAATATTTATCTAATTCACCAAATATTATTATAAAGATAATAGTTAAAGATTAAAGTATCAACGTATATAATTTGACAAACAAATTAATTAAGCATTCAAACTATTTAAGTATTCTTGAGCAACATAGTATTTAAAAATATGAAATTGTGAACCTATATAATTAGAAATAGTAAATAATTATAACCAAAAAAAATTTAAAAAATGTAAAAAAATGTTGATGGGTTAAGTGAGTCAACCTACCTTCAATCCAGCTCGATCGAACTCATTTAACCCGCGGGTTAAGTGAGTCAGATTCAGTTCAACCCACTTTTTAACAAAAAAAAAAAACTTATTTTTTCTCACTCCAACCTAACTCGAACATGTGGTGAACCGGATTGACTCACGAGCTGAAACTCATTTTAACATCTCTAGTTAGAATTATGATATTCATTTAATATAATGAAATATATAATGTATTTATTTTTAATATGTATAAACACATATTAGAATATTTGAAACTATATTTATTATTGTGTCTTCAACTTATAAAAGATGAATATCATAATAAATAACAATTATATAAAAAATAAAAAATAACTATAATTAATGTTTAATTGAAATTAATTAGATATTTGTGAGTGTTTCAATAAAGGGATGACATGATAAGTGAACACATTTTTAATTAAAAATTGAGTTTAAACTTAAATAATACTTTCATAAAACTGATTACAAGATGGGTATTATCGTGACTTAAATAATATAAATTGATTTTTATTTTTAATCAACACAATATCTTTACTGCTTTATCTGGAAAATAAGTATTATTTTAATAATAACTTAGTTTTATGATATGTATATAAAAGGTTATTTTATAATATTTTAGCTGTTTTTCTGGGAAAAAATGTTTATAATTTTACGGTTGTTAGTAGTTAAAATTCATAAATTTCTTTGACAAATAAAACCTTTTTGTGAATTTGATAATTTTTAGTTCATTACTATTTTTTAATATTTTTTTAACGTCATACATACTATTTTTTTTAAGAAGCTAAATTTTATTATATTAAAAAATAATCCTAATATCCGTTTTCAACAAATTTACCAAAAATAGTAATAAAATAAAACAAAAAATTATCCTAATTAAACTATTGGTTGTCATTAACTTCTATTTTTTACTAAATAATAAAACCAATCGTTAAAAAAAAAAAACTGTTGTTTGTTGTATTTGTCCTTAACGAAAGGAAAGAAAGGAAAAAGTAAAAATAAAAAACACTGAATTGTTATACTAAGTAATTATAAATTAATTTCAACGCACTTGTTTTTATATTCAATCACTCACAATTATTTCTATTCCTTTGTAAAACAAATTTATATTGTAAGAGGTTAAGCATGATGTACTCACTCAGATTCAAAAGGCATGATACAATTATAATGTAATAAGTTTGGCATTCACGATTAACATTTCCAAACGTATATAAATTGTATATTTTCTCAATAAAAAAAGGATAAAATTGAAATTTTCAAATATATAAGGGTGCAAGAATAAATTATGAAAATTAGGAAGAAGATGGAGTTTTCTTTTTTTGTTAGATCTATATTGATGATATATTTTCACGGATTGAAGTAGAACTTACAAAAAGGTAACGATTTAAAAAGTGGAACTTAAAACCAATGATTCAGATATAAGTATTTAAATTAACTTAATGTTTATTAAAATAAATTTACAGCAAAGAACCCATTAGAACCAGTAAAGATATTAAAACGGGGAACAGCATATTAAAAATACTGCACTTCAATGTTATCCTAATACAAAGAGAGAGAAAAGAGATTTTTCTTGCTGCAGAAACTAAACAAAATTTTACCGCTGTATTAATGAAACTCTATATTTAATCATAACATTGATATAAATAAATAAAAAAGTAAATACCATCATCTCCTTCGTTATAAAATAGTAAACTAACAAAAAATGTTTATATTATGTGTTATGATCAAAGCAGTTTTTTTTTTCCTCTTGTAAACCTAGCTAACATGTAATATTAATAATATAATAAAGCAAAATTGCCACTGTTCATGAAAGTCGACAATTGTTACTTATATCTATAGTTTGATTACATGGTTTGTTGAATTGAAAATAGATTAATTGACATGGTTTATAATATTTTCTTTAAACAAGTCTTATTATTTAACTTAAACTTGAACTCAAGTTTATTTTAAAAAATTGCCGAGTCTTATTATTTAACTAGTCATAAATTCATAATAACGATTTTGTGGTTTTAAATAAGTATTAACTAATAGTTAAGAGTTTTGTTTCTAGCACTCTTCAACAAAATAATTATTTTAGAACATTTTCCAAAAGAAACAAACTCTATAAACTATCATCTATAAATAATTGAGTTTTATAAAAGCATAAAATAAATGCCTCATTAGAGTTACACCAAAACTCAAACCTACCTAGTTTCCATTGACGATACACGTTATTGTAACATACCTTTTTGCCAACATGAATTTCAATAACTTTTAAAGCAGAATAATTCATCTAAATGACTAACTTTGGAGGTACTCCAAATACTGTTTTAACTCAAGCTCCAGATAATTAGCATAATTCACGATGTCATGGTATTGTACCTTGAACCTTCAAAACTTGATCACAAGGTTACCTAATAGTTCTATTGAAGCTCCAAATATTCAAGAACTTGGCAAGTATAAAGAAGGGGCAGCATTCTTTATGTGTGAATAAAAAATGAATTTCAATCTTTTATGTCGGTCACCATAAGTAACGAAAACTCAAGCTTCATCAATGTGCTCTAAATCTTTGTACTTTGAAATGGAAGGAGCTTTTATTTTAATTTGACGTGAACATTCAAGTTGGTCTTATTCCTCAGAAACCTTGAAGAAGGTATATGATAACATAATGTTATTGATACCATTCATTTTAGGATCCGTCTCAAATTCCGGGTCAATATAAAAGAATACCTACATTGTCCAAGCAGCATAGTGTTTAGATGTAACTGCATTATGCAGAAATTGGAGTTCAGTTCAAAAACACTTACAGGCATGTCAATCTGCTCTCCAGGTAGAAGTCGCTGCTCCTCAAAGCAGAAGCATTGTATTTTATTGAAGTACACTGCAGCCTGAATATAAGAAAATTTATAATCGACATTTTTTTTAAAACACTATTTTGGAGGGCAAGGAAGGAGAGAAAAGGGAAGAAACGAAAATAACAACATTCTTCAATAAGTAAAGCAGAAAAAAGATCTAAAAAAAGACTTGCAACAGGAAGACTTCAAAACTGGTATTATTAAGTTCTTAGCCATATGCCAAGGTTTTAATCATAGTGATAGTCATATTATGAACTTCCAAAATTCTGAAGAATGCAGAGTTCACGGACATCCTTTGTTATGAATAAAACAGGGTATTCATCAGTAGTTAGTACCTTCATTGGAGTGACATTATACGTAGAAACACCTGTTATTGGAGTAGAACTTTTGTTTTCTGCAGTATAAAATGCGAGGGCACTTTCACCAGGCTTGACCCTAACCTGGTACAATAAATGAACAATGCCACATTTAAGTTCTTATTTTTTTCATTCTCCGATTCCCTGAGTGTTCCAGGGGATGTGTACTATAATAGCCAACTTTTTTAAAATGACATGAAACACTATCAAGCAGTCAAACGCAGTAAATGTGAAAGTGTTTAAGTAAGCATACAGCTAGATTTAGATTTAAAAATACCATTTGTACCCCAAATATTTAAACTATGATAACCTGGCTTTTCAAACAAAAGCTCAGACTTTAACTTGACTTCGTTATTGGTAGTTCTTGAGTTGCTATTCTTAAATTATATGGACTAATATAAATAAAACTAACAGCTCCAGGAAATAACATTAAGCGCAACCTTAAACAATACTTTCACATGCAAGTAAATAAATCCTGTATGATGCAAAGCAATATTTTTTTTTGTAAGGTGCAAGAAGATAAGTTATATTGACCTCTCTCTGGGCGGGAATAAACTTCCATTGCATCCCATCAGCAACATCAGCATTGAACTGCACCACAATTTCCCTGAACAAATAAAAAAAATTTCAGCTATGACTGCAAAAAAGCTAGCTTTCAAAGCACCACTCCCTAAATGAGGTTTATTGAATAATTCCTCATAAGTATATCTCTTATTGAACCATTACATAATATTTCACACGACATATCAAAAGAACAGTAGAAGTATATTAGGAATCTAAGTGTGAGTCTAAGTCCCACATTGACCATATCAAGACAAAGTACTACTGTTGATGGTACAAAATAGGCAAGTCCTAAGGAGAAATCTTCAGGTACAGCATAGAGCTGAACCTGAATAAATATCTATTTATGTTAATGTTAACCTTCTTTTGCTTAGTTTTTGTCTAAGTGCTATCTTATACATATTCCCAGTATAAATGAAGGAATACAAAGCAGCTCAAATAATTTGAACCACCATCTTCGGAACGGTGAAATGATGATTCTTTTTCTTTTAAAACTGCTGGGGAATTCAACAGCTATTTCTAATAAACATGAACCTGGACAAAAAACTAATCCTATGATGACTGATGGTAAAATGGCAAAATCCAATAAGAAAAAATAATACCTTGTGGAGACTGTATTATTGCTATCATGTCGAGCAATCTTTTCTTCAACTGTCTGTAAAAAATGTGGAATTTCATAATTATCCTTTAAAATAAGAAAAATTGCCAAGTTTTGATGAAAAATAAAAAGGCCATTGAAAACCAACACAGACACACCTCACGCCGGGTGACAGTTCCCCCATAGCCAGTGGCTTGGCAGAATCTTCTGTACAGGGGAACAGCAGCATACGTGCAGCCAACCATAGCAAAAACTAAGCCCGTCAAGTATAAAAGCATCTTTTGTGATTTCTTCTCTTTGGATGCATGAGATGAGAAGTGTCGGAAACCAGGCATGGAACATGACTTTCCAACATTCTGTGAAGCAAAAGCTGAAGACCGGTAACTCGGATGGAACAATTCTTGGTTAAACTTTGATGCTCGAATATTACAAGAGAAATTGTGTTGGAAGCTGGTATTAGCATTAATGAACCTGTAACTTGATCCTTTAGAAAGGATAGATAGGCATCTGAATAGAAAACAAAATCATCTACAAATGACTCATTAAAGTAGAAACTAATTTCTTTCTGGAAGTCAGAACTGAAAGAGGCAAAAATGTATAACTGACATAAACTTATCTCTATAGTTAAAACAAATAACTAATTGGAGAGAAAAATTGGTTTGAGAAGGATGCTTAAGTAGTAAAATATAATTTCTTTCATTCTGTCACAAAAATGTTTCAAATATTCCCAATTACAATAAGAGAATTAATCTATAACCTTAGACAAAAATAACAAAACCAGAGGAATTAGTGAAACATAGAATAACCTGGATTCAAGAGAGTTCGATTGCAGAGCCCTAAGATATGGCAAGAGATGAGTTCTCCTACTTAGCGTTGACCATATCATGTTTAGCAAGACTTATGTCCTTACAATAACAGGACATTAAGTGCTAACTGCAAGAAAAGAAAATAAGTATAAACTTAAGTGAAGCATCTTTAGAAATGTTTGTGTTGGAAAATTGATCACAGATAAAAACAATTTTTTTTATACCAAATTATATGTAAGGTTTGATCAAGGACCAAAATACATGAATGAATCTTTTTCAACATTAGCAATCAGGGAAAAGAATAAAAATGTCAATACATCCTCTCAAACAGTGGTATATAAGAATTTGTTTTCCTAAAAGTTCAGTTCTATGACAAAATTTTCTATATGCTTGTCAATAAGAAAAATAATTTTTGTTTGGAATCATATTGCATGAAAATTTCCATCCATACATTGTGTAGAGCTATGTACAAAACTACAATGTCAACAATAAACTCTCAAGTTAATAAATAATTGAAATTTAATAACAAAAACAAGCCACAATAACAGTACACTAAACTCTGGGACGGCAAAGGACAGACAGCACCTGTGAAGGAAATAATCTTCAAATCAAGACAAAAAGTGTCACTAAATGTATCCTTCCCCCAAACCATTTTACTTGACTAAGCTTAAATTCTTGTCTTAATAATAATAAACAATAAAAGTATAAAACTACACAAAATGGATCGAGCATGATCCAAATAACATTAACATGGACCCAAGGGAGGAGGAAAATCCTATTTTTATTTGAATCAGATTTCTTTCGACTACTCTCCCTAATTCCAAGCAAAAACATGAAACTCCCAACATAAACCAACTGAGAACGATGCTTTCAACACACACGTAAGTGTGATTCAATAGGTAAAGAAGCACGTAGGTCAACCAAGTACAAGCAGCCACAGAGAACAATTCTGAAGGTCGAATATTAAAAGAACATAAAAGTTAGAAAGGGGTTAAGTATTCCAAAGTCAAGGGTCCAGCCATTAAAAAATATCAGTTCAGTGAGACATTCCATCGAACAAAATTAGTGCACCACAATACTTGCTCCCCTGGGAACCATAACCCCGCAAACGCAAAATCAAAATCAGACCCAAAACATAAGTGAACCCAATCCACATATTCCATCAACCAAATCAAGCATCGAGACAAAACATAATTTCGTTAGAAATGTAAAAATGCGAAAGTGCGAGAATGAGAGCAGAAGTGTTACACCGAAATTGATGAGGTTGAGAGGGGAGGGCCAAAGTTGAAGCCTTTGAGGATAACAAAAATCTGAATCACCGTTACCTGCCGGGAATTCCAAGCTATGGATTGAATAGACCTTCTTTCCCCCTTCACTTTATTGGGTTCAGAAATTTTGAAAACTTTATTTTAGATACAATAGGGTGGTTTTGGATTATTAATATCTACTGTTTTATAACGTAATTACATATAAAATAACGATAATAACTTTTTACGAAGATCAATATATATATATATTGCTATTATAGAATTAGTTATTGCTCCTATATAATATTATTGAAATAGTTTTGTTCAATCACAATATGTTCCTTATTACGATACGAGATTACAAATTTCAACACGATTTTGTGTCTTGAAAAAGAGTTAAGATAGTATTTATATTTGGAAATACTTTTTCATTAAAAAACAATAGTCTAAATACGATAATTAATTTTAATAATACAATCTCAACATACTTAATACCAAAAAGACAATTATATTTTAATTATGTTACTTAATAAATATAAAGTTCTTTTACTTAGTCGCTAATTTTTAAAAAGTATAATTTGACTTTATGAAAGGAATCTAATATAATTCCTTTGTATTACTCTTCATCATTTGGATGGAAGAAGGAATTGGCTGTTACTAGCTAAACTAGACTTAGGAAATAAAGAAAAAAGAAGAAGTGAGATCTAAAAATAACAATGTGCTTTCATGAGTAATTATTTTAATATTAAAAGATATTTTACATAAACATTTTTTAAGAAATCGATAAAAACTTTGGTATAGTCAAATTTCAATCTACACTTTTCTCACCCTATTGCAACCTTAACCTTTTAGAAGTTTTTTTTTTTAATTGTATAATTTAAAATTTAAAAGCAACTTTTGGATAGTGTAATTTATTTATTTTTTAAAATTTGGATTTTACAATTTGAAAGTCAAAAACAATTCTTAAATTTTGAAAATAAAATATGACTTCGAAAAGTTTAAAAGGGTTAAAAAAAATTAGATTTCATAATTTGGAAGTAATTTTTTGCTTTTAGATTATCCAATTTAAAATCATTTTTTAAAGAAATTAAATGGTTTTAAATTACACAATATAAAAGGCATTTTTCACATCTAAAAATAATTTCCGAATAGTATAATTAAAAGAAAAAAATTAACATTGATGCAAGGAGAAATTTACGGAGGTGCGGGAAGAAACTTCCGAACCCTTTTTCTTTGTCCACTTTCTGTTTCTCACTAAACAACCATCATCATATATGAAGACCCAACATAAAAGTTCAGGGGCCCTACTATTGCCACCGGAAAACTACTGTTTGAACACTAAACTATTGTATTTGGTATTTAATTAAAGTATTGGCGAAAACACAGCTGTTGTCGAGCTGTATGTTCACACACACACACACACACATATATATATATATATATATATATATATATATATATATATATATATATATATATATATATATATGCAAATAATAATAAAAAAAATTATTTACTTTCGAAACAGTTTTTTTAATTTTTTGTAGAAGACATGGTTCATAAGTCATTGAGTTTTAAAGAACTAAAAAATATCATTGAATTTACTTATAAGACATTAAATGTATATGTAATAGTATACAAATATTGAAGAAATAATAATAACCTCATTGATGCATATATTTTGATAAACACAAACATTGTTGTTGTAGCGTGTATGAATTGAAAATGATATTTGTTGTTGTAGAAAAAACACAGGCGTTGTTGCGCCTATGTGTTCGTATTTTTTAATATTTTATAGAAATTTGAGTTAAGTTTAAATCCCATGCTAAAAGCAAAAATATCAAAATATCTTTCATCGTTGAACCATGTCATTGTAGCTATCGAGCCTCTGCATATGTCGCCATTGTCACTACATCTTCGTTCTCCATTGTTGCTGCAATCATTTTTAGAGGAAGCAATAAGAGAGAGTGTAAACCGATGATAATTTATGGGAAGCTTGTTCAAGAAAACTCGTTTTGAATAATTTGTTTTGAAAATCTTGTTCTTGAAATCCTATTCTAGACTGCATCTTATAAGTTTTAAAAAGTTTGTTCTGAAAAGTTCATCTAAAAAATTATTTCGTATGTTCTAGAAAGCTTATTTTGAAAATTCTAGTCTAGAAAGCTCTTTACAAAATGTATTTCATATGCTTTAGAAATTCTATTTCAAAATTTGTCTTCCAAAAACCCTAGTTTGGAAATCATGTTCTTTGAATTTCATAAAATTCATTCCAAAAATCTTGTTGAATAGGTAATCTTGAAGTCCCTTTTGGAAGGGTAGAATGTTGTTTTGAAACATGTGACTGTTGATAAAAATCATAGGAGTGCAACAAAAAAAGTCTTTTTCATTCATCTATAACAATATTTAAAAAATAGACACAATCAATCATCCGTTACGTTATTTTAATACAGTAGAAAATGTATTTTTTATTTCTTCTTGTAAATATTTTATAATTACTTGTTGATTAACCTTTAAATGTATTAGAGATTTCCTTCCTTCATACTTATTGCATTTACATTGTCACGTGCTTGCTAAAAAAATTTGTCATGTGCTTCTTCATTTCTTTGATTTTAGTATCTAGTTGTTGTCTATTAAATGAAATTTTCAGAATGGTTTATAAATTTTGGATCTTTACCCTTAATATTTTGCCATTGTACAATAGATTTGTAGTTATTTTAGACAAAATTTAACATCTACATTGGGATAGACTAATATCTCTCTCGTAGTAGTAGACTTGATTACTTTTATTATAGCATGAAATTATGTGTATGCTCAATCATATAAAAATGTTTCCTTAAAAGGAATTATTAAGATAAATTAAGATTGTAAAAAGTTCAATTTGGACCTTTTGAAATAAAACGAAAAGTAATGAAAGGCTAAAAAATAATCAAGGAATAAAAAAGAAATAAATAAAATATATTAAAAGGAAGCATTAATTGTTTTGTAAAAAAGAATATTGATAAAATTGACATGACCAATATAATAACGATATGTCTTATGAATGTCTTTGATATCTTTCTTTAGTTGTACGTTATTTTTGTTATGATTTTTTGTTTTTTCTATTTTCTCTTTATATTTAACAACATATCATCCTTATAAAATTATTTTATCTTTTAGGGATGAACAAAACTAATCTAACTAAAATTAATTATAATTATTTGTATTATATTAAAGTAAAAAAAAATTAAACAGTATTGTTTTACCATTTATTTTTAAAAAAACTGAATTTCTACCTATTAACTGCTCACTAATTGAATTATGTATTTTATTTTCTCATTCTTCTTCAATGGTCTCTTATCTTAAACACCGCACACACTCCTTTTTTTAATTCAATCACAATTATTGAGACAATGATCGTGAGCTTCTCATCCCCGTCATTACTATATAAGGTCATGTCGCGTTGCTCTTGTCGTCCCACCTTACCACCTTCACTGCAATTCTAACATCTCACATCCCACTCCACTGGTATGTCTTTGAACCTTAATTCTAACTAACATTTTATCCTTCTCTTATATGTCTCTTGCTTTATTATCATTTTTTTTATACTCAATGTTTCACTACTCTCATTTTACTTTTTTTTTTCATCATCTTAAAATATTTTTCTTAAATATTTAGGCTTTTACAAATTTCGGAACTCTATATTCTCCACTTTGACAAAATAGTTATTTGTGTGAAAGGTGAATACAAACCAATTCAAGTTTGTCCTTTGGATTTTTTTTTATTGAAAATATACAATTTGTTTATGTTATTGTTTATACACTTCATATATTTAATTAGGGGAAGAACATTATGTTTCAATTATTTAAGAGGGACCTTATTGTGGTGTTGGTGCTGAAAAAACTGTTCGGTATGACATTTTTTGCGCACATTATAAAGCGACTCTCCTTTTGCTCTATATTAATTAATTATGAAAGTTTAAAATTTTCCTTTAAATTTTCTACTCTTTTTTTGAGGTGTTTTAAAATTCAGCACAACCAAAGAGTATTTAAGCTAAGTTTGGTTCGGTTTGGTTCAGTTTGGCTTTGCTCAATTCAGTTCGGTTCAGTTTGGTTCGGTCTGGTCCGGTTCGGTTCGGTCTGGTTCGATTCGTTTTGGTTCAGTGCGATTCCGTTCGATTAAGTTCAATTCGGTCTGGTCCGGTTCATTTCAGTTCAGTTTGGTCATTCGGTTCAGTTCAGTTCGGTTCGATCTGGTCTGGTTCATTTCGGTTCAGTTCAATTTGGTTCGGTCTGGTCTGGTTCATTTTGGTTCAATTCGATTCGGTTTAGTGCGGTTCAATTCGGTTCAGTGCGGTTCGATTCGGTCCGATCTGGTTCAGTTTGGTTCGATTCGCTCTAGCCTGGTTCGGTTCAGCTCAATGCGATTCGTTTTGGTTCAACTCAATAAAGAATATATGATGAATTTTTAAAATAGTTGTTAAACGTAAAATTAGAAAAATAAAATATGTACATAAGAGAGGTTTTTAAAAAAAATATTTAAGACAAAAGAGGTTTTTAATCTAAAGGTTAAAAGTAAACTATTTATTAAATAATTAGTTTTATAAAAATAATTAAGTGTAAAAGTGGAATAACGAAATATGAACACAAAAGAGGGTATCCTCTTGATATATTCTCATAGATGAACAAAATTAATCTAACTAAACTTAACTATAATTATTTGTATTATATGAAAGAAAAAAATATTTTAATAAAAATTAAATATTAAAGTAAAAAAATAATAATAAAAATTAAACAATATTGTTTTACCAATTATTTTTAAAAAACTGAACTTCTACCGGTTAACTGCTCACTAATTGAATTATGTATTTTATTTTCTCATTCTTCTTCAATGGTCTCTTATCTTAAACACCGCACACACTCCTTTTTTTAATTCAATCACAATCATTGAGACAATGATCGTGAACTTTTCTTCCCCGTCATTACTATATAAGGCCATGTGGCGTTGCTCTTGTCGTCCCACCTTACCACCTTCATTGCAATTCTAACATCTCACATCCCACTCCACTGTCGTCCCACCTTACCACCTTCATTACAATGATCGTGGTATGTCTTTTTTTGAACCTTAATTCTAATTAACATTTTATCCTTCTCTTATATGTCTCTTGCATTATTATCATTTTTTTATACTTAATGCTTCACTACTCTCATTTCACTTTTTTTTTCATCATCTTAAAATATTTTTTAGGCTTTTACAAATTTCAGAACTTTATATTCTCCACTTTGACAAAAATAGTTATTTGTGTGAAAGGTGAATACAAACCAATTCAAGCTTGTTCTTTGGATTCTTTTTTATTGAAAATATATAGTTTGTTTATGTTATTATTTATACACTTGCTATATTTAATTTGGGGAAAAACATTATGTTTCAATTGCTTAAAAGAGATCTTACGATTGTGGTGTTGGTGCTGAAAAAACTTTTGGGTATAACATTTTTTGCACACATTACAAAGCGACTCTCCTTTTGCTCTATATTCATTAATTATGAAAGTGTTAAATTTTCCTTTAAATTTTCTCCTCTTTTTTTGGAGGTGTTTTAAAATTCAGCACAACTAAAAAGTATTTAAGTTCAGTTTGGTTCGGTTCGGTTCAGTTCAGTTTGGTTTGGCTCAGTCCGGTTCGGTTCGATTTGGTCTGGTTCGGTTCAGTTCGGTCTGGTCCAGTTTGTTTCGGTTCAGTGCGGTTCGGTTCAGTTCAGTTTGGTTCGGTCTGGTCCGGTTCATTTTGGTTCATTTTAGTTCGGTTCGGTTCGGTTCAATTCGGTTTGATTCGGTCTGGTTTGGTTCATTTTGGTTCAATTTGGTTTAGTTTAACGCGGTTCAAATCGGTTTAGTGTCGTTTAGTTTGGTCCGATCTGGTTCAGTTTGGTTCAGTTCGATTCGGTTTGGTCTGGTTTCGTTCAATTCAATTCAATTCGGCTTGGTTCAGTTCAATAAAGAATATATAATGATTTTTTAAAATAGTTGTTAAACGTAAAATTAGAAAAATAAAACATGTACACAAGATAGGTTTTTAAAACAAATATTGAAGACTAAAGAGGTTTTTAGACTAATGGTTAAAAGTAAACTATTTATTAAATAATTAGTTTTTAAAAAAATAATTATGGGTAAAAGTGGAATAACGAAATATGAACACAAAAGAGGGTACCCTCTTTATATATTCTTATAGATAACAAAATTAATCTAACTAAACTTAACTATAATTATTTGTATTATATGAAAGAAAAAAAAATTTAATAAAAAAAATATTAAAATAAACAAATTAAGAAAAATTAAACAATATTGTTTTAGCGTTTATTTTTAAAAATTTGAACTTCTACCGGTTAACTGTTCACCAATGGAATAATGTATTTTATTTTCTCATTTTTCTTCAATGGCCTGTTATCCTAAACACCGTGCACACTCCTTTTTTTAATTCAATCACCATCATTGAGACAATGATCATGAGCTTCTCATCCCCGTCACTACTATATAAGGCCATGTCGCCTTGCTGTTGTCGTCCCACCTTACCACCTTCAGTGCAATTCTAACATCTCACATTCCATTGCACTGGTATGTCTTTTTTTGAACCTTAATTCTAACTAACATTTTATCATTCTCTTAGATGTCTATTGCATTATTATCATTTTTTTATACTCAATGCTTCACTACTCTCATTTCACATTTTTTTTTCATCATCTTAAAATATTTTTCTTAAATAATTAGGCTTTTATAAATTTTTTTGGAGGTGTTTTAAAGTTCAGCACAACTAAAGAGTATTTAAGCTCAGTTTGGTTCGGTTTGGTTCAGTTTGGTTTGGCTCAGTCCGATTTGGTTCAGTTTGGTTTGGTCTGGACCGGTTCATTTCAGTTTGGTTCGGTTCGGTCTGGTCCGGTTCGGTTCAGTTCGGTTCGGTTCGGTCTAGTTCGGTATAGTTCGATCTGGTCCGGTTCGGTTCGGTTCAGTTTGGTTTGGCTCAGTCCGGTTCGGTTCGATTTGGTCTGGTTCGGTTCAGTTCGGTCTGGTCCAGTTTGTTTCGGTTCAGTGCGGTTCGGTTCAGTTCAGTTTGGTTCGGTCTAGTCCGGTTCGTTTTGGTTCAGTGCGGTTCGGTTCAATTCGGTTCGGTCTAGTCTGGTTCATTTTGGTTCAATTCGGTTCGGTTTAGCACGGTTCAGTGCGATTCGGTTCGGTTCGATTTGGTTTAGTTTGGTTCGGTTCGGTCTAGTCTGGTTCGGTTCAGCTCAATGCGATTCGTTTCGGTTCAGCTCAATAAAGAATATATAATGAATTTTTAAAATAGTTGTTAAGCATAAAATAAAAAAAATAAAATATGTACACAAAAGAAGTTTTTAAAACAAATATTGAAGACCAAAAGAGGTTTTTAGAGTAACGTTTAAAAGTAATCTATTTATTAGATAATTATTTTTTAAAAAAATAGTTAAGGGTAAAAGTGGAATAACGAAATATGAACACAAAAGAGGATATTCTCTTTATATATTTTTATAGATGGACAAAATTAATCTAACTAAACTTAACCATAATTATCTGTATTATATGAAAGAAAAAAAATATTTAAAAAAAAAATTAAATATTAAAATAAACAAAATTAAGAAAAATTAACAAAGTAGAAACAATTATCCATCATATTAAAATTTCCATAAGCAATTAATACAATGGAAATAACCATTCTTTTGTTGTATATTTTGAATTCAAATAAAACATGTACCATTTAAGGTATTGCTTTTAGCAACAATAGACATAAATCTTCATATTATCTATAACAATTATATACTTATTTTTTTCTTTCTGTCTCTCTTTCTTTATCACGCCATGTAAAATATAAATCTATCATTTTCTTTTCTCTGTGTATATTAAGTATTCTTGACACTTTTTAGTGTTTACGAATCATTTTTCATTTCTCAAAGACCTCGACCCAAGGCACCTGAACCCCCACAAATTTCTTTTACCACCTTGTATTAGTTACAGTGACGTTCTAAAATGTATAAAAAATACATTTCGAAATCAATATATAAGGAGCAGCCAAGTAATTTGTGAGGTGCAGAAAGAAAAACTAAAAAGAGATGCACATTCCCACGTTCCGTAATGTAAATTCTAAAATAGAAAAGGGCCTTCCAATCCAATTGCTGCACTAATTATTTATTGGGTTTGACTTTCACTCTACCACAAAACCTCACCTGCAGGCCTTTCTTCACATTTCTGAATCGGTTTTTCATCAGAAAGTGGAAAAGAGGTGTAGGATGAATTTAATGGGGTACGCAAGAAATACCTTCTATTTGTTGCACTCATAGGGCTACGAAGAAATCATATACGTATCCATAACATGTATCCAGTTTTCAAATATTTCTGGGCAAGGTAACCGGAAGCTAGAATGCAAAGGTTGTTTGAACGGGATAAAACGCCAAAATCGAAACTAGTGTCTGAATCCTAAAAGGACACACTCTTAATTTCGTGAAGTCCAAAGCTGTTTGATATACCATACATAGTACTGTTGTTGGTGTAGGGTAGAACGGAAAAAAATGTTTTATGTACGGACATGATTATTTTGTTTGATCTGTGGTGGAGGTGATTAGTAGTTGAATAATTGAAGAGAAGATTATGAAAGTTGGAGACGTTGGAAAGGAAAGGAAACGAATTAAAAGTGGTAGATTCCTAGAAAAACAAAAATGCAATTATGGTGAGAAGGACTGATCAGGGTGGTTCCTTATGAGCAAAACCTGAGCTAGTAATAGGGTTTCTATTGAGGACCATTTGTTGTGGTATACCCTATAGTTCCTACACACCCTATAAAACAAATATGTAACAGAGTTGGGTCAATTGCTTTATACCTTATTCCATTCTCTGATGCATTCTAGTCCCTCACTTTACCTAACATGGTAGTATTGTTCATTGTTCATCTTAAATTTCCCAACAACTTGAAGGTCATGACACTGTCCATAGGCATTTTATTAGATATATACCCCTAATTGGTATATTCTATTACCAAGGACAAATCTCACTCTATTTAAGATCAACCTGCAATATAGATACAACTTACTATGCATAACTGTGCCTGCCTCAACAAACCTTCTACGAGAAATATTCCAAGTCCGT
>Ga0099822_1004327_pt1 | contig 18480 bp, 8 predicted proteins | sample CowpeawhiteBW_FD_76839 | JGI IMG/M metagenome (GOLD analysis project Ga0099822, IMG submission 76839) | Root nodule microbial communities of legume samples collected from California USA - Cow pea white BW | ecosystem: Host-associated > Plants > Roots > Nodule | place: USA: California | collected...
ACAGTTTATTATTTTCATTCCCAAAACTTTTAACTTATCTAATCTCATTAGAATATGTGAAAAAAAATATATATATATATATATATATATATATATATATATATATATATATATATGATGATTTCACTGTTTACTAACTATACACCATACCAACTTCTTATATTGCGTATACGAATAATCGTTTTTAAAGTTATATATGTTTGGATTCACCAGCTGTTCATGCTGTTCAACTATTTGACTGAACAACAGAACAAAATCCTCTTGATAATGTTATATATCCCAACTTTCTCAGATACCGATAGTCCAATAAATCTAAAGCTTGAACCTTTTACTCTGAGTTTCGTGTTGACCCATATAAATGATTAATGAAGTTTTATAATGATTATAGGTTAAGCAAGGCACTAATGAGAGGTTGATTTGTTGAAGTGACATGAGATAAAGGGAAAGAGACAAGGGAAGTGAGTGGCATGCAGGTTCGTGTTTGTTTCCTGCAGAAGTGTTTAATATCGATGGAGCCAATTAATGGCGTGGTCGTGATTAAGAAAGGTAATTAAAAAGTAATTAGGCAGAAGATGAGACAGAAGCTGGCACTGCCACTACAGAAAGTAAGATTGCATGTGAGTCTAAGACCGAAAGTTGGTGAGTCCAATTCCCGTCAACTCGGCAGCCCATGCTTTGTAGTAATTAAGTAGGATTAACAACAACGTTTCTTTATCATACATTTTTGTTTCTTTCTGTTGCTACAAAGATAGACCCCACTGTTTAGTTGCATTCAGAAAGCCATGGGTACAAAGAGGGACAAACATGGGAGGTTTTTTTTATCAGGGGCAGTCGCATATCTAAAACTATAAGTCGGTGAGCACAAAATTAAAGAATTAAGGATAAATATATAAGATTAGGAGGAAAAAATATATTTTTTCAAATATTTGATAATAATTTTAAGAAAATTAGAGGGTACACATCAAAAAAATTCAATATGAAAATGAGTCGTAAACAAACTTATACAAAGAGTAGTGTTAGGTTTACACTGAGAGGGTTCACTGGGGAGATAAACACCAATGAAATCTGAGTCCAACTACATAAGACATTAACACCATTCTCAACTCAAAACTTTAGAGCAATGGAGGTTTATGAGTCTTTTATTCTTATATAGTGTTTTACTTTCTCATTTCTATCCAATGTGGGACTTAGACTCACACTTGAATTCCTAACAATGTTCCCCTCAAGGGTGAGTCCCTTCAACCACATTGGTACACTCCCCCTCCAACGAAAGCATTTCCAACCATGAGTACTCCTTTTCTGCCATTTTCTGTACCACCGTTCTTTTCTTAATGGGACACCCTTACCTAGAACCCTTGCCAGGAAGACTTTCGATACTAGGACCATATTGCACTCGTCTGAGCCGGTTTTAATCATAGGCTCTGATACCACTTGTTAGGTTTATGGAGGGGGTTTACTGGGGAGATAAATTCAAAATACCTTCAGATCTATCCTTGGAAATTCTCATACAAAGAATTTGCTTGACTGGACCAAGATCTTTCATTTCAAAATTTATAGAAAAATATATAGAACATAACTTCCGACCAAAAGCTTACGGTAAGTTTATGTTTTCTACTTTCTCATTTTTGTCTAATGTATGTTGAAAGTTTTACATCGAATAGAGATAAGACAATTTCATAATATATGTAAGTGAGGTGCAAACCTCACCTTACAAACTAGTATTGTGGGATTAAGACTTTAAATTCATCTTAAATTTCTAACAAAACACTCTACTCTTTAATTTTAATTCAATTTTACAAAATTGATTTATAAGATGAAACTTTTATATATATTTATTTGTGTTTCACCAACAACATACAGCACGAACGTGTTTTTGAGAAAACTTTCGCTAAAGATTGGTTAGTGAGTGGTTTCTTGAAATAATATAGATTTAGCTTTAAAAAGCTCTAAATTAATTACATATAACATGTAATCTATATTGTTTTTTAGTAGGGTTTTTTGCAACTTTTAATTATGAAGTGTGATTTGATAAGGGAATCAATTAACGTGGTTAAAGTACTACAATACAAGACCAGACATGCTTTGAGAGATTTAGGAAAATGTTTGCCGCATAATTTAATGCTGAATGGTCATGTTTTAACGAAAAATCCCTCGCCGGAAATTGCTAAATAGTCCATTTCAATCTTAATTAGGAAATGAATTCTTTATAATAACTTTTTTGTGCATGATTTTCAATTAAAAAATCATTATAATTCTTTAAAATTCTACATATTGGAAATATTATTATATTACAAATGTCACACTAAATTGAATGCGAAAATAATTAGCAGAAACTTTATTTTTTTCAGTAGTAGAGACTATTTTTAAGTTATTTAATATTCTCCTATTGAAGTTTTTTTCAATGTGGTACGTGTTAAAATTTGGCAAAGATATTAACTCATGTTGGTTCATGTAGCATTAGCTAGGTTTGGTACATTTAGATCCTCCATATTTAAATATTGCGAACCTTAAAAACAAGTGACGGAGTGAATTTTATTTAAAATTTGTTTTGACTTAAATGACACCAAGCATGAAGAAATGGTATGTTTAATTTATCCTCATTAATGGTGTTGTGGGGGCCAATTTCAATAAAACTTAGTCAAACTTAGTTAAGAAAGAAATACCAATAAAGTTTGAAAACTAGGTAGACAAAAAGAAATCCATAAAATTGGATCTAATCGTTATTTAACTAATCTAATCTATAATAAATCGTAATAATTTAAATTTAAATTAATTAAAGTTTATATATATATATATATATATATATTGTAATAAAATAGTTTAAATTTTTATATTTTCAAATTCAAATAATTAGGATAGTTGGAGATAAGACTTTGCTGTATTATATCTGGTATTGACCGTGTACTAAATTAAAATTTATTTACATACTAAAAAAATATAGTTAAAAAATTTAAAAATTATATATTTTATTTTACATGTATACTTAGTGTATCATAATTTGACTAGAAAATCAAGTTTCACACTATCAATTGTTTGGATAAAGTTTAAATTTTCAAATTTACACTAATAATGAAATAGATAAAGAGAGAGGTGATTACTTTCCTATACCATCATCTTTTCTGCACTGAAGAAAGATGAAGACATCTTATTTTTCTTTCGATTGAATGATTATCGAACCACTACTTCCGCATTCTTCGATTTAGAGATTATGGGATGCAACAAAAATCATATGATTTTGACTAATTTTTATATCAGTTGTTTTTTCTTTTGTTTTTCAAATTTAAAAATACACTCATATCTCATGCAGAAAATATTGTTTAAGGAGATAAAAACAAATACTATTATTCATTAGAATGTATAAAATTAAACATAAAAAATATTCCTCAGCTACAAATTTTCAAATTTATGAATATAATTTAATTAAAAAACTGTATCTAAATTTCAGCATATTTCAAATATCTATCTTGCTTTAAAAATAACGTAGGAATACTTTTATTCACTATAATTAATGAGTTCTATCCACTTTATTCACAAGATATACCATACTCGCTGACATACATAAAGTTTTAACTTGGAAAACGGAATAATAAAAAATCATCAAAACAATTAAGTCTAAATATCTTTTAATACATTCGTTAGACAAATTTTCTAAACCTTTTTAGTATCAGACACTTTCTCAACATACAGTACTAATTCTTGGGAAAAATCTATGAAAATAAAAAAAGTTAAATATAAATTTGAAATGTCTTTGACTCGACATAAGAAATATCATAGATTTAAAACTCATTATATAGTAACTAACATTCACTTTGTCAAGCTTTTCAAGACATGTTATTTTTATCATCCCCACACCAACAACATGAATAAAAACAAACAAAAACTCACTCCCAAATTGTCAGTGGTGCATCAACACACTCTCACCTCTTTCTTCTAAAAACAATTAGATTACATGTTCTCATATTCATTCAAAATATTCAATTATTAAATCTGAACTTTAACTTTAATTTAATACAATAAACTAATTTATAAAAACAATATTTTCATTTTTCTTCTATATCATAAAAGATTAATGGCATCTCTATCCCAAGAATGTCTTGGAATCACCGATTTTCAACTTAAATATTATTATAAACATTCATTCCTTGCACACTTCGTTAAAGAAAGGAAAATGTTACTGTTCAATCGTACGTACATTATCACGCAATTGAAAATATTTGATTCTCATAATAATTATTTCGCGAATAAAAAAAGATGCAACAGTGTATAATTAAAAATTGTCTGCGACGTACATGTATATCAACTCCTAATTTTATCTCGAAGAAAGAATAATTCAAAAACTCAAATTAATATTTTTACAAAGTATGAACAAATCAGGTGAAATCAAAATCACGTCATAATTATAGGTTCTTACAAAAAAATTGTACGTAGTTTAATCGATTGGATACGAATTTATAAATTTTAATGGGGAGGTAGCCATGAAGAAAGCACTAGACAAAGCATAACTTTATCTGTTTTGTATATTTGAATTAAATAATTTGTTGATGAGGCACTCTCATTTCTATAAATTGCACCCTGCACGAAGGCTCTTCTCACAGCATACAGTTGCAGAGGTGGTAAAGTGAGAGAGAAAAAAATAATAATAGAGAAATGGAGAATTTTCCAGTTGTTGACATGGGGAACCTTAACAATGAAGAGAGAGGAGCAACCATGGAGAAAATAAAGGACGCCTGCGAGAACTGGGGTTTCTTCGAGGTAGCCATTTCAAACTCTGTTTTGTTTTTTTTTTTTCTAAAAATGAAATGTTTTTAAACTCTTTTTTTTTTGGGATTCATGTGATTTTGTTTTGCTGTGTGAAGCTGGTGAACCATGGAATATCCGTAGAGTTGATGGACACTGTGGAGAGGGTGACGAAAGAGCACTACGAAAGGTGTATGGAGCAAAGGTTCAAGGAAATGGTGGGAAGCAAAAGTTTGGAGTGTGCAGAGTCCGAAATCAATGACATGGATTGGGAAAGCACCTTCTTTTTGCGGCATCTTCCTGAGTCTAACATTTCAGAGATCCCTGATCTGGGCGAAGAACAGAGGAAGGTGATGAAGGAGTTTGCAGTGGAACTGGAGAAACTGGCTGAGCAAGTTCTTGAGTTGGTGTGCGAGAATCTTGGGCTGGAGAAAGGGTATCTGAAGAAGGTGTTTTATGGGTCAAAGGGACCAAATTTTGGGACGAAAGTGAGTAACTACCCTCCTTGTCCGAAGCCAGAGCTGATAAAGGGTCTGAGAGCTCACACTGATGCTGGTGGCATCATTCTACTGTTTCAAGATCACAAGGTCAGTGGATTGCAGCTCCTCAAAGATGGCCACTGGATCGATGTTCCTCCAATGCGCCACTCCATTGTCATCAACCTCGGGGATCAACTCGAGGTATTTTATTTATTTCTTGATAGTATATGAGTTGTTTACGTATTTTATAGTATTTTATAGTATTTAAGTTGTTTAGTTTAATATTTAACGTGTTTTATAATAATAGTTGAGATGTTTCTTTTTTAAGTGATTAATTTATTTGAGTTTTAAAACAGGTGATTACGAATGGAAAATACAAGAGTGTGATGCACCGTGTGATTACACAGAGCGATGGGAACAGAATGTCCATAGCGTCGTTTTACAATCCGGGGAATGATGCAGTGATAGCTCCAGCAGAAGCGTTGGTGAAGGAAGATGAGAATACCAAAGTTTATCCCAAATTTGTTTTTGATGATTACATGAAGCTCTATGCTGGGCTTAAATTCCAGGCCAAAGAGCCCAGGTTTGAAGCTATGAAGGCCATCCAATCATCCACCGTTAATTTTGGCCCAATAGCAACTGTCTAAGCCTCAACTTCTTCAACCTTCAACCTTCAACCGTTATATTATATTATATTATTAACTATAAGAATAATAATAATAATATATATGAGTACTTGTATGTTTGTTTGCTATGGGTGCCTCGTTATGCATGTGTAGCATAAACCAAATTTATGGTTTGAAAATAAAAGATTAGTTTGATATGATAATTGTTTATTTATGTAATGTGAGTGATGCTTAATGTTATAAAGTGTCTCTAAATGCCAACTTTAATAATAACTGGTGGAGGAATTTTTCGCCTTTACTATATAATCTTGTACTTTGCCCTTTCTTCAAGAATTTTGTTTAGTTATTTTTAACTTGGATTTGTATTAAACTTCAATATCCATATGATTTGAATTTAATTAAAAAGAAAAAGAAGGGAAAAGAAATAAACTAAAATACCTACTTGGATATAAATATTTGAGAATTTACCAACATCAATCGAGACAATAGCTTGTAGACGAATATAACCGTGATGTAGTTGATTCAGTTCTCAATTAATAGATTAATAAATGACTAGATTAATAGAAAGCTTTTTAATGAAGAAAATGGAATTGAATGAAGAAGACTAAGAATAGATAATTTTTTTTGTATTTATACAAAAAAATGAAGAATATTGTGACATAACTGTTAAATACTTTTGCGTGTCAAATATCATTATTCGCAGAAGAAACTCCTTCTTTGATGTTCATTTTTCCTCGATATCGGTTTGACCAAAGCAACAAAATGATTTAGAAGTTCTAATATCTACAAAATTATTTTTATTTATATTTTAAAACTTAAAATTATTTAATATAAAAATTAGTTAACTTCGAAAATATCTTTAATTCTTTCTTTCTGAACCAAACAGCAAAACTAATATTTTTTTCTCCCAACAAATACCTTACATCTCTTTTTAGTTAAATATAGAATGTTTAAAAGAAAATATGAAAAGAAAAAAAATTAATAAATACAAAAAGTAAGATTGAAAATATGTTAAATTTTCTACATACATAATAATAACAAAAGAGTTTATTCCTTTTAACTATTTTTTTTAGCATGCATACATTTCTTTTATTTTAACTTTTAAATAATTATTTTTTAAAATTCAATGAACTATCACGATAAAAAAGTTACTTACACAGTAAAAAAACTACCTATAATAAATTTATTTAAATTATTTATTCTATAATTAACTTTTGTGAAACTTTTTCATAATTTAATAATATTTTTTTTTTTTAATAATTACATTTTTAGTTTAATAATTATTATTATAGAAAGAAAGCAAAAAAATACATTCGCCTAATGTGTTTCTATGCTAATGAATATAAAGAAAATTAGACGAAAATATTATATACTTAATTATATTTTTAATTATATAATATAGTCCTGTTATAAATATTTTTTTGATATATATTACATAAATAATTATATTAAAACTATTATTAATATTTATTTTTATTGCAATAAAATAAATAATTAAAATAATAATATTAAAAAAGTAAATAAATATATTTCACTCCTCACTTAGTTTCGTGATGTGATCCAAACCATCTACAATCGAAACATGATCGGGGGCTTCTCCCTGCACCCCCAAATCTTCTCCTGTAACTCCTATAATTACCCTTTTGACCCTAATCAAAAGTATGAAACGGATTCCGAAATTCGTTTCATAAATTTTCATGTTTTTTTATGAAACGGATTACGAAATCCGTTTTAGAAAAGTATGAAACGGATTCCGAAATCCGTTTCTAAAAAAAAAAATTAAAATTAAAAACGTGGTTGTCGTTGATGTCGCTGAGGGAGGGGTCGAAGGTAGTGTCGAACTCGACGGCAAAGGAGGTTGAGCTGGGGGAGGGTTGGGGGAGGCCCATGGAGAGGGCAGGGAAGTGGGTGGAGGAGGCGATGAGGAAGGCGAGACCTTCGCCGGAGGGGCATGAGGGAGAGGAGAGGATGGAGAAAGAGAAGCGGGAGGAGAAGGAGGCGGTGGAGTTGGTTTGGGGGTCAAGAAAACAGAGGGTCAAAAGGGTAATTATTGGGGGTACAGGAGAAGGTTTGAGGTGCAGGGAGAAGTCCCCAATATGACCTCTATTGAGAGGTTCTTACCCATTAACTTATTTACCTTTTATAAGTCTCATTTTTTAAGTTTATTTATGACATGTTTAAAAGTCTAACCTAACCTAACATAAAAGTTCATTTTCATGATCAATGAGTCTTGTTCATCAAATAAATTATTTTTTATTTTCTAAATATTATTATTGAAAGAAACAAAAAATTTCAAAAAATAAAAATTGGACAAACACATAAAGTAGTTATGAACTTAAACTAATTTAAATTAAATTAAAAAATTCAAAATAAGTTTGATCTAATTAAAGAGATGTAGATGTCATATCTAATATATTTATGGGATTTAAATTGAATTTTGAAAAATTCAATTTATACCGAAGTTGTATAGGCGTAGGCAATTAAGCATAGCAGTTATTGTACTAAAAAAGGGAAAATTGTGTGTTGCTAATTCTTTGGAGGATTCTAAGTTTCCTCCTGAGGAAACAGATAAAATAATGCAATAAATAATGAGCGTTCCCTTTAAATTGGAATGAAACCAAACCAGAATGTTGATAATATTTAAGAATGAAAAGTAGGTAAAAAAGCATCATCTTTGAATTTTGCAAACCAACAGTGTCACGATAAGAGTTCTAAAAAAGTAGGTAATTTTGGTTGATTGGAGAACTAACGATGGACTATGGTTTCAACTCTCCCTATTATTATTATCAAGTACTAACATTGTCCATAAAAAAAATAAAATGGAGGGGTTTAAATTGAGTAGACACAATGAAGTTGATTAATATTTAATAAGAAAATTATTTACAAACTTATGTTATTATGAAATATATTAAACTTTTGTGAATGGGAGAAATCCAATAATTTCAATTTTATAAAAGTTTTTTTAGAAGAAAATGTGAATGAATAAAATATGTCTAAAGATTATATATTAATTAGAGAAAAGACGAATTTATAATATATATAAATAGGAATAAATATCACTTTATAAATTAAATTTATAAGATTTATCTAAAGTGGTTAAATAATATTTTAAGAGATGTTTGTCGATATAATTATCATATATTAATAAAATATGTGACTAAATATTAGTAGTTTAATTACGTTGTAATATCTTTCAATACCATATATCAATATGATATATGCTTAACTAGGTAAAAAATTACATTATTGTTATCATTTTGCTAATTTAGTATATAAATGGTAAGTTGTTATATTTATTGATATTATTTGAATATTTTATGTTTTTATAACATAATTTATAGGGCTTATAAACCCTATAAATACACACTATTTCACCAAGGAATACACACTCTCTTACTATAATCAAATCCTAAAACTTTCTTACTATCTTGGAGATGTCATAGAGTCTTATGCAAGTGAATTTTTTCTTATGAGCAATGAGGGATTTTATTCCAGTCATTAGAGATATTCAAGTCACATTTAGATTTTATCACCTATCCAAAGGTCCACATGCTGAATCTATGTAAGAACATGAATTAAACTTAAGATTCATTTTTTAAGATCATTTGAAGTCTATCTTATTGAGATTTGTTGTTTGTTAGATTTATTGTTCCATTTATTATTAGACTAACATTAATGTCTAGTCACACTAGTGTATATGCCTCTCTGTGAAAGGTTTTGTTGGACATCAACCAAAAATAAGATGAATTTATAGTATATAAATAAAATGCAAACATCATCTTTCTTATAGGAATAAATTAGTCTTAAAATACATTTTTTATGAAAATGTGATATCAATTTTTTATTGTATTTTTTCGGATTCATGTTTCATTATTTGTTCAAACAAATTTTGATGAAATTTTTTGAAGATTCAATGGTATAATTAGAGACTAATAAATATAACACAAGTTAGAAATAAAACAAGAGAATTAATAGTTGGCAAAGTCTTTTTAATGAAAGTGATAAAAGTAGTCAAAGCCTTAGACTTTGAGTTGTAGTTATAATTTCTTGCAGACCAATTGTCATGCCCCTCAAACTTATATTTCATATTTGGGAAAGACTGATTTCTTGAAGACCTATCATTTATTAAATTCTCTACAAAACGTGATTACTTCTGTGAAGCAATGAACTCAAAGCAGAGGGTGTAAATATCTAACACATATTGAACATTCAGAGTGAATTCAAAAGGAAATCTAAGATAATCAACAACATAACAAAATAACAAAATAACAAAAAAATTTCCCATTAAGGAAGTTGATTATACAATTTAATCTCCTAATTCAATATACTTGAAATGATTAAAATGAAATTCGGAAATACCAAGATGGGACGTAATGAAAGGGCTATAAGCTGAAACGTGGAAGATATTCTTGCTTGCCAATCACATTCATCAATCACACAACATAAGTTAACCAAGAAAATTGACCAATGCATATTCTGACAAAATTAGTATATAATGTTTGATAAAATATTACCACTTTCATATTTGAAGACATTTGTCATAGATAGTAGCCAATTTCAATGAAACAGTCGAGTCCGGGCACTCAAACTTCATGGTAATTCATCTCTTTTGTGTCCTCTTCTATATTTGCTTTTCACTTTTATTATTCTATTCATCACTATAGCTGAAAACTAAAGGTGTTATTTTAGCAAACTGGGAACAATGACTTGAGGACCTCCAATAAAGTTCACATTACCACTCCAAAGTGCAAAAATTTCACTCACTCAGCAAAGATTACTGTCAATGATCGATACAAACAAACTCAAGACATGGCCCCATAAATCTCTATCTTATAAACTCAGCAACACATTCAGCACATTGATAAGGACAATCAATACAAATGTCTGAAATTTAAGCAAGTAAGCAATACTCAAACTAAGTTGCATCCGCATTACTAACATAGCAGGGGACAAAAATGATTGGTCCTTAGCAAGTGAGATTGATTAATGATTGCGTAAATAATGTTAAAAAATAATCTCCCTTCATTAGATCGCTGAGAACTTCAGAGAAAGGAAAAAGAAAACGGGCACAGCTAACTAGTTAAGGCACCCTAAATTTTCAATTTCTATTTCCAAAAAAAAAATAAGATATCGCATCTAAACTCCAAGCAACAAGGATATTCTTTGTCCAGAGTCGTCATTTAACACTCAGCTGAACAACAGACGCAGAAGAGATTTGGAAGCCAACCCATCTCATACTTCATTAGCCTTATTGATATCTGGTTTAATGGTCTTATTGTGCCGTGTGTTCTCAACCTTTTTATCATCTCCATCTTTAGCATCACCATTTGAGGAATGATTCTTTAGAACCATGGAAATATCTGCTTCAGAAGCTCCTGCAAGCTTAAAGCGTTCAGTTGCAGCATCCAGGTTTTCCTTCCAACCACTCATTCCTAATTTGCATTCAACTTGGGATCTTTCAAAAAGCATATTACCCCAGAAGAGGTGAATTTGAGATCTCATGACAGCTGCTTGCTCAGCAGCTTCTTCTGCAGATATATCACCCTGACCAGCGGAGGACTCACCTTCAGTAGTACCTCCTTGTTTCTTTCTTCTTCTCAATAATTCATCTTTCTTGGTTGCATTTGGGTCCTTTAGCTCTTTTGCTCTCTGCTCCTCTAGTTTCTCCCACATATCTGTTGCGGCTTTCATCTTCTCCTCGGCACTGTCAAAAAGTTGAAGTGTCTCCTTAGAATCCCAGCCAGATAGATCTATCTTCTTAGCAAGTGCAAAAGACCAATGAAGTTTAGCCATTTCAAATTGCTGCTGCCCCAGAGCCAACAGTCCCTCATAAAAGTCTGATTTGATCGAGAGTGCTTCTTCGTACTTCTGTCTTGCCAACGAATACTTTTCCTTGACCCATTCATAAGCCACTTGAAGCTGCTCAGCCACTACCTCTTTCCCAGCTGACTCATCCAGAGGGATCCGCTTCCTAGCTGCACACATGTGAACATTACCCCAGTTGAAGAAAGCTAAAGCAGCAACCTCCTGAAACTTTGAAGCAGCCTTGTCAAATAGATCCTGGGCCTCCTCACTAGTTACTGTTTCCTCGAGTGCCTCAGAACAAAGCTCCATCCCAAGCTCATGCAAGTCAATATGAGCATCTGGATCAATACCAACATGTGAGCGGAAAAGCTGAGCAAACTCAAACAACCAATCATCCATCTCCACCTCTTTGCTTTCAGTATCTCCAGTAGCTCCTTGCTTTTCCTTTGGAGCCTCCTTCTCTGTCTTATCAACCTCACTGTCAGGAACTTCAGAGGCAGATTCGCCTAGGGAAGAATGAGATCCGCTCTCATCTCCCTTGACCCCTTCATTCTCAACTGGTTTTTCTTCCTCTTCTTCCAATAAAGGTGGTTCCTGCTCCGGACTAACTTCAACAATATGCAGTCTCAGCATTGAAACAGAATCACTTTTAACTTCCCCAAGTTCTTTGAGGAGATGATTATCAACACTAGACTCTGCCAGTCTGAGTTCATCAGTAGAGGTTATAGTCACCAGATCACCGTCGCAATCCTTATATTTGATCAGAACAGAGCTTGACGAAGGAAATCTTTTGCTCACTACATCCCTCAGTACTCTAAAGTTGCAATTGACAGGCATCTGTGCGAGCCTAATGTCATGATCATAAACAAGCTTCAACGGTCTCCACGGAATTGCAGCCTGAGAACGCTGCCCATGAATGCCCGAAGACTGTTCCTTCTGGTCATCCTTCCCAGGGTTAGATGGCTTTGGAGAACCACTTGAAGGCTTCAACACCAGTTTTGGCAAGTGGGACTTGTTATCAGAACCATTTTCAGTCGGCAAAACCGGTTGTGCCTTGCTGTCTAGCTTGTTACTATTAGGCAACACAACAGATCCAACTGCTGAATTGGCACCCTTCTTCGCCACTGGCCGGGCTGGCAAACAGGGCCCCAATCCAGCAATAGGGGCGCCACGGACGGCGGAAGCGCCAAGAGCAGCTGGAGAGGGTCGACTTTGGAGGTCCTGCTGGGCTTCCTGGCGCGGGCCCAACGCAGTCCTCAATCTCTGAGCGATCTCCAAAGCATCACGGTTACTAGGATCAGCACCCAACAAGAACTGCACATCCTGCACAGCCATTTCATACTTCCCGACAGCCTCGTAAGCACGGGCCCGGCGAAGAAGGGCCCGGACAAAGCGGGGCTGGACCTGAAGCGCCATGGTGCACTCAGAAATCACAGCTTCATAATCTATGGGCTTCATCTGCATCAAACACGCCGCCCTGTTGCTGTGGAAAACGGCTCTGTCAGGGTGCGTTTTGGGGGTTAAACGAAGGGCACTCTCGTACTGTTCAAGAGCACCGGCATAGTCCTTATTCTGGAACCTCTTATTCCCTTCCTCTTTCATCTCATTCGCCTTCTTCAAAAATATCGACGAATCCAACAACTCCGACCCACCGTTAGCCGTTGGGACACCAACACCTGAACCCAAATTATCAACCACACCCTGGTTTGGGTTCGAACCACCCTTCTTTCTCCTACCCCCTGATTTCCCCATGTTACTGCCCTTCCTACGCGTCATTATTAACTCAAATTCAAATCAACAAAAACTAGAATACTCGTTGCCATGAATCTAAAGCCCAAATTAACAGAGCAATAGGAGAGATTTAAAAAGAAAAAATAGTTAAGACTTACCGGTGAGAAGCCGCACGAAACGAAAACTGGGCCAAAAATTGGATAACCTGTGTCAGTAGAAGACTCTAGAAGAGGAAAAAGAAGATAGCTTGTGGCATTGAATAAAAAAAGAAGGTGTGGGTAGCTTGGTTTTGTTAGTTCAATGGTATTTGTTGGGTTTTGAGAACTCGGCGTAGGTCTGAAACCCTAGATAGTTTAGTTCCTTATCACAAGCACGTTCATTGTTTCTTCCTTATTCTCAACCCTATGATGTGATGAATCTGTTGTTGACTTCGTAGGGTTTAGAGGTATTTTCGTAAATAAAATAAGGAGGAGGGGTAATTTTGTCCCGTGGTAATGACAGGTTAGGGTTTGTATCGAATTGACGACTCTATAAATTGCGCCTAAGATTTGTTTCAATCTACACAATATGTTTTCGACGGCGAAGAAAGACAACCGGGTTAGATAAATAAGGTTGTCATAGTTGTTTGTATTGTCATGATAAATGATAACTGCTTCGATTTCAATTGTCTGTTGTTTTCTGTTTCCTGCAAAAGAAAGTCCTCAGTGGGTTTATATGAGAATGAAGAGACTGTTGAAAGTGTCTCTGCCATTGTTTGATCATTGAGGTATAAAAAATAGGCGAGTCATCGTTTCGATCGCCCTTTTTATGGTTGGCGAATCGATTGTTCCTCGTCTACATTCTTTTTCTCTTGTTTTTATTTGTTCAGTTCGTTTTTCTTTCCCTTAATTATTGTTTTTGCAATTTGGTGAATGCTTTGATTCAGAAAGAAATCCATGTTCGATCAAATTAAGAAAACAGAGGGCTTGTGCATTCTGTTTGAAATCTGATTTACTCAATTCGATAGAAATCAAAATTTTTATACTAAATTGAAGCACTTTTGATTTGTGCGATTTGACTGTGATAACGTTAAGTGTTATCTACTGGACGCATTCGGCGAAAAATAACAATTTAATTATTTAATTGATTAATTCTTTACATAAATCACTGTATTTCATTCACTTTTGCTTTCATTCACTTTTGCTCTGTTTTTCTGTAAGTTCTTAAAAATTTCTGGTCATCTTTTATTGACTTAGTATATTCTCTTAAGAAGAATTTGTGTCTTGATGAATGAATACATCACTCTTTTTTTTGTTTGTCTTGGGAGAAGACAAATATAGAGAAAGAGGTATATATATATATATATATATATATTATCTTTCTCCTGGGTCCTTTACCTTGGGGTCATGAGATGCGAAACCAAATGAAAACATTAGTTTTTTGCATGTTTCATCACAATTTGGTGGATTTGGATCCAACATCTAATAGGAAAGTATACATCAGGAAGCTGATCCTGCCGTTATGTTTAAACTAATAGTGATTATTAAACTTCACTTCATTATGGAAATATTCCATGGGAGGAAGCAGTAACTTTCTAGAATAGACAATTTTTTGTTTATTTCCTTGAGCATGAAAATGGCAGTTGGTGGTGCTTCAAACAGGATATATCAAATAATTCGATGAACCTCTGGTCTGACACCCTTGCTTTGGCACCTGCAAACCTTTGGTACTCATCAAAAACAGATGATAGACACCATCTCTGAAATCTTCTTATGCATCCCACAAGGCAACCAGTGCGGTGCTGATCATGGTAAATCACTGAACAATTGAAGAATAACAATTCCAAATAGTAACGAAAATAAACTCTCAAAAGAACAAATCCATTGTGCATACCTTTCCTCGTTTACAATGAATCAAAAGCGGATGGTTTTTAACATCTGGAGACAGAAAATCAAGCACCAATTAGGTCAGTAGTATTTCGGCGAAAAAATGTCGAAGCTGTATTAATAGAATAGTGAAGTTCGAGATTTTTTAATACCGAGGGCTACTTTCAAAGCTTCCCGAATTGTATTATTTGGGATGTTGACAAAGGGTTCCTGCCCACAATAATTTCAGGCATGAGAAGGCAGTTAGTGGAGAAAGGGGATTGCTATCATTAAATTGAGATAACCTAATTTTGAGATAAAGACCGATTCCAAAGGGATAATAACAATAATAATCCGGCAATTATGAGTCACCTTAAAACTCCAGCAAAAGATTGATTTCGAAGGAAAGTAACTAGACAGGGTAAGCTACAAACTAGATTGGTGACTATTTCGGAGTACTTAAAGGACGTAAGACTACTTACATATTGAAAATAGAGTCCCTATTGTGTAAGTCATTTCTTAACCCCCAAACTTTTGCCACCTTAATTAGACAAATTCACGAACACACAGAAGCATCTTAAAGTCATTGTTCCAGCAAGTCCTGGATTTGCCTTTAAAGCACCTACAACCGATTTTAGTATGAGGCGGACTATAATAGCTAGTATAATTGTTGCTAAGCGGAGGTGAAAAAGGTTAATTTATGCTAAACTTCTTAAATGAGGCAAGAGTATGCCGAGGGCAATAAATAATCCGAATGTTTTTGTCCTGAAATAGCTTCATACAGAGGGAATGAAGGAAATAATTGATTCCAGAACTGCTTCAGGACAAAGGGCTTACAGTATCTGACAAACATACCAAAGCGTATTGACAGACTTACAGTATCTTTGGTTCAATTGAAATTTACTATCAGTTGGTGTAGTATGAAAATGAAATTAAGCCTGAAACTGAAGAGAAGCCATCCCTACAAACAGGCAAGAGAAACCCGAAACCCGAAACTTTCTAGTGAGCATTGAAATTCACAGCCATACCACATAATTGTTAAGCTAAAAGCACAGAAATTGCTCTTAAGTTGAGATTTTCTCTAGTCATCACAACTAACTGTTGTAGTTGAATAACCAATATGAGGCAAAAAAAAACAAAGGACCACGTTAAGACCTACAAGTGAAGGTAAACAGCCTCTTGGTCGATATTAATAGCGTGACACTTAGTTATAGTGAATACAAGCCCTTAAAACAACTGAAAACAATTGGTTAATTTCTCCGATGCATCACATCCCTAGTCCATCGTATATTGCAGTTGCATACACATGCATGCTCATACTTAGATTTGCAATCGGTGCTAGCTATAGTTCTAAATGTTTTTGATTTTATACCGCTCCTTCAAGGAACACTGGTAACCAACCACTAAGGACGCCTTCAAGAAATTTATGCAATCTCAGTAAAATAATTTTTATATATTTAGATCTTATTATAGTCGACCTCGTCTTCAAATAACTAATTGAATAGTGTCCAAGCACCGCAGCAACAGATCAAAATAATAGCCGAAACTAAAATTAGAAAACTATAAAAAAAAAAATCTGATAAAATTGGATTGGAAAGCTGAGTAAATAGGGAAAAAAGTTTATGCAAATATGCAGGACGTTCGAATCAAGTAACTCCAGTAAACAGGTAGACAACAAAAGGGCAAAATTCATCAATGAATAATAATTTATTATTATTATAATAGTAAAGAAGCATCTCAGGCCAGAGTACAAACGACGATCACAAAAGGAATAATACAAACCTTACAGCCATCGATCCCGAACTGATAAAGCCTTATTCCGTTGTCCTTCAAAAATTCCGACGTCGTTTCTGGATACGGTTCAGGACACAAACATCTGCACCAAAATATATACGGATCGAACTGAAATACCGTGAAATTCTGAAAGCCGGACTCGATGACGAGACATAGAAGAAGGAAGAGAAAATGAAACAGACATTACGGAACGAAGACGGAGCGATTTCAGGAAACCGAAATTAGCAGAATTGGGAAAGCCGGACCGAAAAATGCCGTTGTCGACCATGGCGAAGTTGAGGGGCGGGACGAATATCTCATCGGCTTCGGCGTCGGTGCTGTCCTCCTGCGGCGGCGGAAGGTGGGCGGCTAGGGGCGGCTGGCCGTTGGAGTTGTCGAACTTCATGGTTTTGGCGCCAAAATGAAGAACTGAAGTGCGAAGGAGGCGATTGATTGATGTTGTTACGTGGAGGAGCGAGTTGATTGATTCACGGGATCTCCAGTTCTGAGGATCTGTCTATGGTGCTATTATAGATTATTAAATAAATATAGATAAAGATTTGGAGGTAGGGTGGTGAGAAATAGTGTAGAATATATATAGAAAGCCGAAAGAAGAAAAAGAAAAAAGAAAAAGGTAAGAGGATCTTTGATAAGATGCTTTTGAGTATGGTGTGTGATGACTGAAGAGGGAAACGTACACTGAAGGAATATGCTCAAATTGGAAGCCACCACCAAAATACCAAACCTTTTGTATTTCTACGATCCAGATACTGTATTCGCCCGGGAGAGGACTTGTATTTTGAAGTAAAATACGTATAGTAGTACGTATCTAGCAAAAGTGGAAAAAGTATAGAGCAACTTTATGGTGCAGGAAGAAAAACAAAACAATGACACATGAGTTTTGTGAAGAGCATTTAATCCAGTAAAAGAAGTGCTTAGTTTTTTGTAATTGCTCCTCGCTCCCTGCGATTACTAAATTTCGCGCAGTTGGTTTAGTCCATTTCAGTCAAGTGGACTTCAACTCTCAGACCCATTCTTCATTTTCAACCAATTTCCTTTTTCTAAAAATAAATACTTAATTGCTAGCGAATCCAAGCGTGACAGTACACAGGCGTTATCTTGTCTGGATGTTTATACCGGTCTTTGTAAATAAAAATTAATAAAAAACTGAATTCTTCGAAACATATTTTAAATGGTTTCTATTTTCAAATATATGTTGAGAAATAAAAGTTTGATGAATCGAAAGTAGAAAAAACTTTTCACACGAGTCAACTCAAAATTCTAAAAAAATTGAAAATAAAAATGAAAAAATCGGTCAGAAAAAGGAATACTGAAACAATTAGTCAAAAAATAAAAATTAGAAAAACTGGTCAAAATAAAAGTTGAATGAATCGAAAGTAGAATATATATATATATATATATATATATATATATATATATATATATATATATATATATAAAAAAAAAAAAAAAAATATAAAAAAA
>Ga0099822_1004330_pt1 | contig 18476 bp, 7 predicted proteins | sample CowpeawhiteBW_FD_76839 | JGI IMG/M metagenome (GOLD analysis project Ga0099822, IMG submission 76839) | Root nodule microbial communities of legume samples collected from California USA - Cow pea white BW | ecosystem: Host-associated > Plants > Roots > Nodule | place: USA: California | collected...
AATAAAAATTATATATATATAAATTATATATACTATAAAAAAAAAATATATATATATATATATATATATATATATATATATATATATATATATATATATAATTTAATATTTAATAAAATAAAATTTTAAAAAATAATCTATAAATTTAACTAAAAAGAAATTTTACCTTACAACTAAAAAAGTGCGAGAGAGTGATGAATAAATAATACTTGGTAATTTATTTTAAAAAGGCATTACTCGGTCATATTCTATTTCATCAGTGGCATCCAAAACGTCACAGAAACAAACTCTATAACAGAATCTGCCACCCCAGTGAGGCACGAAAAGTGCATTCTCTTGTGGTACCATAGAAGCTTTCGGATTGCGAGAAAAATGTCGAACGATATTCGATTCTTCGACCTGAACACGGGAGCCAAGATCCCTTCCATCGCCTTGGGAACCTGGCAATCCGATCCCGGCGTAGTTGCTCAAGCCGTCGCTGCTGCCATCAAGGTTTTCTCGTTACCATTTCCATTCTCTTTTCAATCTTTATTTTATTGGTTTTCTTTTGATGATTGTTGCTACTAACCGGTACGTTACGTTAACATGTATTGTTCATGAGTGTGTGTGATCGTGTAACTGTAATTGCACTCCGAAACTCTTGATATCCTGATAAATGCCACTAATGATGTTCCGTCTCTCACAGTGGTCATGTCATGATGGTTGTAAGCAGAATAATGACTATGATTATACATGCCGATGTATGTGAGCATTTCATGATTGTTATCGCATCGTGATGATTGTGTAGTGATTATTACCACTTTCGTGACCGTCATATGCTTCACCACCATTATGGCCGTGGTTACAGTTGATGTCGTCGCTGTTATTGGTATCGCAAGGGGACGGGATCGTGTGGTGTGATTTTCAGTATACCTCAGTTTTTCTGGAGTAGATCGTTTGAAGTAAAAACGCATACCTATTATTGTCTTGTATTTGAATCATGAAATGTGTGTAAATGATGAGGAGGACACTGGTACCTCTTTAAACATCTACTAAATTTTTTTAAAAAGAAAAACTTATTAAAAGTTTAAATTAAGAATATTTTAGTAGTTTAAAATTGTTACAACAACAAAATGGATATATAAATACTTATTCTTATTCTATACCTAATGTAAAAAATGGAAGATTACTTAAACTCATATTCAATCAATTCAAATATTTTTCATTAACATTGGAAAAAAGTTCAAAAAATATCTATATGCATAAGTTTATTATAGTGAAGGTGATGAAAATATTGATGACAACTATAATTATAATTGTGGTTAAAAATGTCTTAGTGATGATCGTGAATAATTATAGTTGGAAATCTTTTATAAATTTGATAACTTTTTTGGTACTTTTGGTGATCATTGGGTTTCCCCCTTGGATCTCTAGTAGTTTTGTACGTTAATTTTAAAGAAAATAATTTTTTGATTAGTAAATTTTCATCATTTTCTAAGTGATTTTTTATTTTTTTTATTTTTAATATTTCAAAATCATTTAAAAAATTATATTGTAGGATAAAGTTGTCAAAATTTAGTAGTTAAAATATCATGGTTCTAATTTTAAAGGATTTAGCATTACGAGAGAGATTCCTAAGATGTTTTATAGTTCTCAGTTTGCAGTATCTGACTGAAATGAAAAATTAGAATTTTTTTCTGAATGCCGTTTTTCTAATGAATTCAATAGCTTTTCTAATGAACATGTGGTTCTTTGCGGGGGGTCTGTTAAATTTACAGAGAGATTGAAATGTTGTGTTGCGCGTTTTTTGTTCCTTTAATCTTTGGTCTTGATTTCTTTAGTTTTTGGGGACTTCTTATTCTCTTGCATTTTTACCTGTCTGTTCTATCTTAATAAATTCTTTATTTATCTAAATAAGATTATTGTTCTCTGTTTTGCACTCTGCAACAACCAACTAGTTTCAGTTTCCCTCCTTGTGCGTGTAGCTGCATCAGCTATATTAGTATCCATCTTCACTCTTCCACTATTTGAAAATCTGTGATTCATTATAATGATCTTTGGTTTTATTAATTTGATGCAGATTGGTTACCGCCACATTGATTGTGCTCACATCTATGAGAACGAGAAGGAGGTAATTGTCACCACTAGGTGTTTGTTCTTGCTGTTTTCATTTGGTGTAATGTTTATATCGATTAAATAGCTTAACTAGCTATTTGCAGTAAATGATTGAAAGTGGTATTAGTCATGTTATGTGTGAAGGAAATGATTCATTATTGCTGATGCAGATTGGCTCTATGTTGAAGAAGCTGTTTGAGGAGGGTGTAGTAAAGCGCGAGGATTTGTGGATTACATCTAAACTCTGGTTTGATTTTAGATTCTAGTTTAATCAGTTTAGTTCCGTTTTTAAGCTAAATCAATAGTTCTAGTAGGTTCAAGCATGTGATATAGTCTTCACTGCTTATAACTCAAGGATTTAAGATGATCTGTAGGAATACTGATCATGCACCAGAAGACGTACCGCTGGCATTGGACAGGACTTTGAAAGATTTGCAGCTTGATTATCTAGACTTGTATCTTGTATGTAATATCACTAAATCTCACAATTTTCTCTAACTGGTTCTTATTAGAATTTTATCCAAAATTGATGATTTTCCTACCCTCAATTTCTCAGTGTTGAATATTTCAACATTTGTAGTGAAACTGTAGTCTAAGATATGAATATACAAGGAACAGTCCCTCTGAAGTTGTTTTCTGTTTCTGAGAACGTAAGGGTAATTAAACCGAACTTTTAACTGTAGGAGAATCACCGTAATAGCCATCGCTCCTTTGTTAATAATAAAATGTATAACGGTTTTTGAAAATATTATATGCATGATAATTTTCTTTTCTAAATTATTCTACACTATACTAGGAACTAGTTGTTAAATCACGTGTCTCGTTGCCCACCGTATGTCTCTTTTCTACAGTCCGATAGAAACTGGAACAGAATTATAGAAGGGGAAGGCTTCTAGTAACATGAAAGAGTGCAAATGATTCTCAGGATTTTTCAAGAGGCCAGAACTCTCCCACAACAATAGGATACCTTGTGAAAACATTTTGAGCCAATTTTTTCTTCCATTTTAGAAACAGCTTATACATAAGTTCTGACAAGTACTTATATAATCAACCCTTAATTAAGTTGTTTACTTAAACGGACCCTGAATCTCCTTCTCAACCTCTTTTGTTATTTATAATCCACATGTCTTAGTTCTCTAATTATTGCAGTTCCAACTAGGTAATCTAATTACTCTACGAACTAACTGTCCCTGACTGTCAAACTTAAATCTCGTAAGCCTTAACTAACTAACCAATGAGTATATGTAAAAATCTAAATTGGCATTTCTTGCATTGTTTAGCGGCTTTTGTTTTAGTTACTTTTATCCTTTTTTTCTTTCTACTGTATGCGAGGTTTGTTTTAGATTTTTGTTTTTTCAAAATTCGGTGCATTGATACTGATGATATACTCAATTGAAAACTCGGTTCTGTCTTTTCAGATCCACTGGCCAACTCCAATGAAAAAAGGAACACAAGGCTTCAATCCTGAAAATCTTGTGCAAGGAAACATGCCTAACACATGGAAGGCAATGGAAGCACTCTTTGACTCTGGCAAGGCTCGGGCTATAGGCGTAAGCAATTTTTCCACCAAGAAGCTGGCAGATTTGCTGGAAGTTGCTCGTGTTCCTCCTGCTGTTAACCAGGTGGAGTGTCATCCTTCATGGCAGCAAGACAAGCTGAGAGCTTTCTGCACATCCAAAGGTGTCCACCTCTCTGTAAGTTTATAACTATAAACTCTTGAATTGTCTCCACATCATTGTGGATCTTTATAAACCAGCATGTTTTGTCATGAAACATTATTTTGTATCTAATTTTTGTTATTTTGTTATTTCATCTGAGATCTTTTAATTGTACATGTTTAGGGATATTCACCTTTGGGTTCCCCTGGAACAACCTGGCTTAAAAGTGACGTCCTTAAGCACCCAGTTTTAAATACGACTGCGGAGAAGCTAGGCAAAACTCCTGCACAAGTAGCTCTGCGCTGGGGACTTCAAATGGGCCATAGTGTGCTTCCCAAGAGTACAAATGAAGCAAGGATAAAGGAGAATTTTGATATTTTTGGCTGGTCTATCCCTGAGGACTTACTCGCTAAATTTTCTGAGATTCAGCAGGTAAGATTATTTTATTATCAACCTAGAGTGTTTCTAGCATTTTAAATCCCAAATACACTAACTGTTTGATTATGATTTTTCTTTTTCATGTAGTGAAATATATACAAGAGTTTATATCTGATCAATCTACCAAACCCTGATCTCTTTGTATTTTTTTTTTTCCTATATTTTTGCAAGCATGATAGTTAGAATTTGTCAATTAATAAGTATGCCACTTTGATCTGAAATTCACTTTGATGGAAGCATTTTCAAGTTTTATGACAGTGGTGGTTGTTCTTGCAGGCAAGATTACTGAGGGGTACCACATTCGTCCATGAAACTTGTGGTGCCTACAAAACTGTTGAGGAATTATGGGATGGTGAAATCTGAACAATCTGCTATGTTAGTTCGATAGAGTGAATGGAACGTGGAGTAGGAGTTCGTCACCGTGTTTGGGTTAGGCTTCTGAGAAACTACGAGTAGGTGCACTGTTCTATTGTTGTTTTCAGCAAATTTTATTAAATTCCTGGTTGGATCAAACTTAGCATCTTGACACTCATTGATATCTCATTTCTGTTTCTCTTTAATCTACTATTGAATGATGATTTTTGTGTGGTTTGCTAATAGAAGATATAGAAATAATTAAGTAAAAAAAAGGAGAAAAAAATGTAACAAAATTTGTTGAAAAAAAATGGAAATAAGATATTTTGATTAAAGAGAAATGATGAAGAAATAAAGTCAGAGTTATTGTTTAATTTTTTATATTCATAATAGAAATAACTATTATTTATTTCAATATTAATACTTGTTATTCTTATTAATTATATATTTAATTATTATTATTATTATTAATATTTTAACAAACTGAATAGAAAAAACAAACTTGAATACATAATAAATGATTTACAACTTAATATTCATGGAAAAGTATTTTGCATTTGTATGGGAGTGATTTTGCTGTGACACGTATTTATATATGTCGTTTTTAATATAAATAAATAAGAGTTAATTTCATTAATTAAATAAAGGAAAAATAAGTAAGATATAAAAAAATTAATTTCATTATTTAAATAAGGATAAAAATTCAAGAGTAAAATATTTTGTTTAATAATAAATTATACCAATTTTAGTTTATTATTGAGTAAATATATATAAAATGACAATGAGTGAAAATATATTCAATTATTTTAATTATTAGCTCAGTTTAAATAAAGTTAAACACTAAAGGAAATATATTACTTATCCTATTTTCTTTTGAAATTCAATATGATTTAGTACAAGTAAATTTTATGTTTTTATATTTTTATAAAAAATATTTGTCAATTTTAAATCTTTAAATTCCTAACTATTTTTCCGTCTTTACTTTTAATCATGGGGGGTGTGTTTTAATTTTGTTATTATAATATTGAATTATTTTAAAATCATTTATTTTCTAACATATTCTAAATTGTGATTTTACATAAATAATAAATTATATTTTATGCTTTTGAGAATGAGTAATTATAATATATTAAAATTATATATAATATTTCAATAATAATTACTACTCTTTTCATGTAACTTTTGACAAAAGTTAAAATTAGTACAAAAATAATTGCATTCATAATATATTAATATATTTTGTCTCTAATAATTCTGTAAATATAAAATAATAAATATTCAAATATCAAACCCTGTACATCATTTCTGTAATTTTTTAATTTTTTGTAAATCTATTTTACAAACACTTTTAAGAGAAGAGAAAAATAAAATAATGTATTTATAAATCAAAATTAACTTACAGTCAACTTAAAGTTAAAATATTAGAAAGGAAATTAAGAACTTTCTACAAATTAATATAGATTAATTTTAATATATAGAAAAATTATTTTTTATTTATTCTTGTTTGAATCGTTTAGCAATCTTAGAATTCATTAAACTCCTAAATTCAATAATAAATACTATATTAATGTAAATTCAATAGCGTGGAAAAGTTAGAAAGGGATTAAGAATTCTACTATCTTACATACATTAACACAACGATTTTTTTTTTGTTATTTTAGGTTTTCTACAAGTCCAACATGTAAATTTATGCCTCGTAAAAAAAACTTTATAAAAACTTATATTAGACTAGACCATATTGACTTAAAAGTGATAATTTATGTCAAACTATAATAAGTTTGATGTAAAAAAGTATGCTATCAATAAAAAAGAGTTAGAATGGAAAAAATATTTATGAACTTATTTTCGTCTCATTTACTTATCACATAAATGATTTTGATAAGAGTGAGGAAGAGGATGAAAAGAGAAGTCAAACTTAGGATAGAGGTTGAGTCAGACATGAAAATGATTGAGTTGTAGAGGCATTGAAGTTGAAGAAAGATTGAAATCTCTAATTTCGAGTTCATCCTCGACTTCAATACCCTTGAGCTTGTACAACTCAATTTTCTCCCTAAGTGGCCAAAGCTTTGTCTTAAATTTGACTTCTCTACTCACTAATTATTCTTCAACTTTAGAAAAAGTCTTTGATACGTAACACATAAAACTGAAACAAGTTCAAAAATACCTATTTCATTTTAACTTTTTTATTGGTGGTAGAAATGAACCAAAGTGACAATCGAGTGATAAAGACCCATCTTCATTTTTTAAGCTTAATATGTTGTTTATGGTGATTGAGAAAGCTGAAGGAAGATCCCTACTTAACATTAAGATAACCAAAGTTATATAGATGTGAAGGTTCACTTCCAAGGCTCTAAAGAAGAAGAGAATTCAATCAAGAGGAAAGTAACAATAAGAACACAAAGGCATCATAATATGTGAATTGAAATGAAGACATAAGTAACTAAAAAGATGAAAATATGAAGTAAAAGATGTAAGACTTTAGTGGGAAGGGGAATCCATATGGTAGCAGGCCACTTGAGGGGCCACTAGGGCTTACCAACTTAAGATAAGTGGGGTTGTCACCACTTGAGGTCTAGGCTCAAGAAAAGACTAAGGGAATAAGACACTCTACTAGAGAACACTCTCGCAAATGGTAAAAAATATGTGTATATAATGCAATGTTCAACCATTTTACAAGTCTAAGAGAGCCCCTTATATAAGTGATGGAATGTGTGTCTTTTCAAAAACACAAAGCTAAGGACACTAAAGAAAATACATGGAAAATGCTTCTAGAAACTAGGTCATCTAAAAAAGGAGAGACCTTGGGTGGGGTGTGACCTAGCTTACCTACCAAGGCTCTCATGTGATGCCTTTAACCTTCTAGAAATGAGGGTCGATCCTTGCTCTCCAAGCTCTCTCCATATGTGCCTCCTATGTGTGGGTCCAAGGTTGAGTCTTTCCTCCACTCCAAGTAGTGTTATCCTTCTCCAATATGGGCCTAGCTAATTCTACAAAACAAACAACCAAACAAGAGATCAACAAGTCAACCCAAGTCAAGTAAACAAGGTCAACTCAAGTCAACAAAAAGCAAAGTCAACACAAAACTAAACCCCAATAAAAGAGAGAAGATAAAGATGCTTCCCTTTTAAGCATACTTATTCTCCCTAAGCATGTGCATCCATCCTTTGTAGGGGTTAGAGGCTCATCATTCTCCCCTTTAGGTAAGAATTTAACCACAAATTCTTGAAGCCCTTCTTGATTTAGTTTGACTTCATTAGATGAAGCAATGTCTCATCCTCTCACGAGGTCTTTCCCAATCTTTACTTATGAAGCAACCCTTAACTTTGAAAAATTTATCCTTCCTTTCTTTATGTTTTTTTCTCTTTTTGGTTTGGAAGAGAGAAAGAGAAGGAGAGTGGCCAATTTGCTTTGGGAATCTCTTTTTGTGGGCAAGTAACACTTTAGTGGAAGCTTACACTTTTTCTTTCTTTTCCTTTTTCTCTTGTTCTCTTTCCTTTTTCATTTTACTTTGGTCCTTATTAACCTCTTGAGGTGATAGAGGTTCTTGGTAATAATTGGGAGGATATTTATCATGTTTCTCTTTATCTTTTCCCTTCCATGATGATTATTGTAGTCGTTGGGTGAGTGACTCCTCCTTGCTCCATCTTTTCTTTTCAACTGAGTTTCAATCTTTAGGGCAAGGTGTAAAACATCTTCAAGAGGGGAGTACTTGTAATATCCCCGTTGGATATTACTAATTTTAGTAAAAAGAAAACATAATCAAAATATAAACCACATTTATTATAACGTCTTTCCCAAAAACGTGGAAAAATTAAAAACATTTATTACTTTGTCAAGACTCAAAATCACAATATATAAATGGCAATTACAAGTTCTGAGTCTGATAAAGTAAATGTTTACAAAATCTTTAATATCCATAAAAAAATAAAACTCCATAAAAAACTTTCCCAAGCTAGCCCCACTCCGGTTGTATGCCTCACCAAAACCACCTACAACATCATCTGCTCCTGTGTCAAAAATAATTTTAGCAAAAAAGAAAACTTAATTAGTGTCTACCAAGGTTCGAACATATAGCCATTCAATAGCCACATCAATGCACAACCATTTAACCATTTCATGTTTCATCATAATTTCTATAAATCTAGGATTATAGTATCACTCATCATGATCAAGCATATTACCGAAATAATAAACAATTAAAATAACACACAATTGGTAGATATAAGACTTAAATCCAAGTCCTTTCAACGCAACCAAGTACTCTCAACCATTTGACCTAGTACTATTCCACATCACAAATAGCATTAAATACCATAAAGGTTCCCAATACCCATATTTATTAAATAATTATTTATTTAATTATTTAAATTTATTGGGTCTTACAGTACTCATACAACTCTACTAGGTCTTTATGTCTCTCCTTAGACACTTATAAACCTAGTTATTTTCTCTTCATTAGATTCTTCTAATCCAACCCTAAGAATTAGAGACTCTAGTTCTTTAAAATACTCATTCACACATATATGCCTTTGTTGAAGCCTTTGAAGCTTCAAAAGAAGTCCCCTCCTATAGTACAAAGGAAAAAATCCAGCATGCGTTAAAACTTTAATGTCCATCCAAGAAGCCGCAGATGGCCCTTGGAAATTGTCCTTACAAACTTTATGCCACCAAGTCATGACATAATTCTTAAATTCTACCACTACTAGATCAACTTGTCTTTGATCCTCTACATTATTTACTTTAAAATTTTGTTCCACTTTTGCTTCCCAATCAAGGTACACTTTAGGGTCTTTATCTCCATGGAACTTGGGAATCCTTTGAGCTTGTTTTATTCATGATGTGTTGCGCTTAAAATTCCTTCTTCCTCCATGGTGGCTCCATTCTCATTGGAAGCTATTGGGTGAATGAGAGTTTTTCCATCTTCTCCTAGCCTCTCTTTTAAGTTTCTCCATCTCAACTCCTTGGATGATGTCTCTTAAGTATCTTTCATTCTCTTTCCTAGACATCTCCATCTCATTAAGAAGTTGATTTAGGGTGAATTACTGATTGATTTATGTTACCAATGTCTCATCCATGCTCTGATACCAAATAAAACACCAAAATAAGCACTCTCAAGGTGTTTGGGACACATTGCAAATGGTTAGGCTACCACTCAAACTCTACTAAAAGAGTGTAAACTCCTCTAGGTCCAAAATCTATGAGACTAGCAATCATAAGTGTATGATGGCACGATAAACACACACTTAAGAATGGAAAAGAAAGAAAACTTCAAATGACAAAACTTAAGAACTTAAAGACAAGCAAGAAAAGGAACAAAACAAGGAAAGTTAAACTCTAAAGAAAGAAAATAATGAAAAAACTAACAATAGGACTAAAGTAAGAAAAGCTTGTTAAATACTCTATGGAAACACTTAAACATGCAACAAAATCCAGCCAATATGCACATACCAAAATGATTAGGATCCTACAATGATGAAACTAATTTGCCATATTCATCGATGCAACTTTAATAGTTTAAATCTACAATCAAATCATCATGCAAATTTGACAATTTTTTTTCTTCTCCCAATGTGTGATAAAATTCTCGGCCAACCAAATTTTTTTAGGCTTCAAAATTGTTTACAAGCTCACTATCAAACTCAAATTAGGCACCAAAAACAGTTTTGAAATTGATTCTAGAATTATTTTAAATTTTTTAACTAGTTGTTAGATACTTAGGAACACTTAACTCTTATATTTAAGCTCAACCCATCAAACCAAGAGACATGCAAGCTAAGCATTTTAGTGAACATATTCAAGCATTAGAAACAAGGACAAGAAAACTACAATTGGACATGTGATATATGACTCAAGCAAAAGTTAATCACATTTAAAGACTCATAATGACATAAACAATGATACAAAACATGAAGCTATCATGCACTTAAACTAAAATATACAGCCCTATGAATAAGCATACCAATACATATTATCCAACAACATTTAGGAGAGAAAAGAACCACAAAAACAAAAACTCAAAATAGCCACGCAAAACTTGAAAAACGTTGATGACCACATTTTCACTACTCTAACCTTCATTAAGCATTTTTCTCATAACTTTCTCCACAAAACTTTGAATATGTTGATTTTTTTTAGAAAATAGACTCAAAGGGCTTTCATAAATACAAACACATATTTTTTTGGACCTTTGAGCTACATGCAGTTTAATTTTAAAAATCGTAGACGTTTACAATGTATTGACTGTCAACACTCTCGTGTGTTTATAGGAGGTTGAATTGGACCATTCCTAGATAGCTACAACAAGACAATGTTAGGAAAACACAAAGGCAAACATAATAACCTAAGCTTTGATTACCAACTGATAAAGACTCATCTTCATTTTTAAGCTTATATGTTGTTTATGGTGATTAAGAAAGCTCGAGGAAGATCATTACTTGACATTAAGATAACCAAGGTTATCTAGATCTGAAGGTTCACTTCTAGGACTTTAGAGAAAAGGAGAAATCACTTAACAGGAAACTAACAACAAGAACATAAAGGCATCATAATATGCGAATTGAAATGAAGACACAAGTAACCAACGAGAAGAAAATATGGAGTAAAAGATAGAAAACTTGAAAGGGGAGGGGATTCTTATGGTAACACACCACTTGAGGTTGTCGCCACTTAAGCTCTAGGCTCAAGAAAAAACTAAGGGAAGAAGACACTTTACTAGAGAACACTCTCAAATGGTCAAATACATATGTATTTCACTCAAAATATTCAACCCTTTTACAAGTCTTGGAGAGCTCTTTTTATAAGTGATGGAAGAGGTCTCTTTTCAGAAACGCAAAACTAAGGAAACTAAAGAAAATACATGGAAAATACTTCTAAAAATAGGTCATATAAAAAAGGAGACACCTTGGGTGAGGTGTGACCTAGCTTGCCCACCAAAGTTCTCATCACTACTAAAAATTCTCATATTACATGAGATTTTTCTTGTAAATTTGTTAAAAATTTTGCAAGAAAAGACTTTTTTCTGTTATTTTTTCTAAAAATCTTAATTGACAAGTAATTCTTTCGTGGGTAATTATTTCCTACAAAATTATAAAATTCGTAAGTATTTCCTACAAATTTTTTTGTGAAAAGTGTTTTATACAAAATATTTTGCAAAAAAAATTGGCAGCAATTTCCTATAATTTTTTTTTCATAAAAAAATTTATAAGTATTTATTATGAAAAAAATTTTCAAAAAACAAAATTTGCAGGAAATATGAGTTTTTTATCTATGTTTCATGAGGTTTAATTTTTTATTATGGGTTTAGTGTGGTTCCTCTATGTTTTGTTCTTATTTCTTTTTCTTATATATACTTTTAAGAAAATTTTAATATGGTTATTAATTGGTTTTAAGAAGATATCAATGTTGAGATATCAAAATTTAACATTACTTAACATTAACATGAGTTTATTTGGAATGTTTTTCCTTTTATACAACTCAACAAAATGTGACATTTTATAAGATGTAATGAAGAATAACCAACACTAAATAAAGTAATTATGCATGACCAATCTCAAGGATCTCTTTATCATAATGAAAAATTTAAAATCACTGAGAAGATTATTCATGTAATGGTCATATTCGAGAAGTTATTTATACATTAATTCATATAGCTGGGGCTTAACACTTAATTTATGTATAAATTTTTATTAGTAGGGAAAGTGTGATAAACTTTATAAATAATTCACATTGTATATAAATTATACTTTTTTTTGTGAATTAATGCTTGTCCATTGATTTGATACAGTTACTCATATGATTGATATAATTGATTAATTTGCTACAATTACTCTATGATTAATTACTCTTTATGAGCTTTAAATATGGTTAAAATATCTTTTTGGTCCCAATTTTCGTCAATTTTTGTCAAATAAGTCCTAATTTTGGTTATGTTCAAATAGGTCTCAATTTTCGTCAATTTTGTTCAATTGGGTCATTTTTCGCTAACACTGTTTAAATCATTAACGGTCATGAACAGTGACGGTTACGTGTCACTTCGTGATTTTTTTGAATTATTTATTTATTTATTTATTTTTAATTTTTTTAAATATCCACGTGTCAACCCAGCAGCGTGTCACGTGTCAAAGTCAATGTTCTATATTCAATTTAGTTCCTATATTTGTTATTTTTTTTCAATTTAGTCTCAATTTTTGTTAACATGAACAAATTTTGTCCCTCTCCAAATTGAAACCAAATTTAATTTTTATATTAAAATTCAAATTTTTTTATTAAATACTTTTTATAATATACTAAAATTCACATCATTATAACTTTGATATAAAAATTAAATTTTGTTATATCTTCAATAGGGACAAAATTGTTCAATGATTCGGTACACAAAATATTCATTTGACATAATTAATGATTCGGTACACAAAGAACCTCAGGTACCTAAATTTGTTGAAAATGATGAGATCTCAATAAAATATGTCATGGAACCAAAATGAAGTCAACATTGATGAGACTTTTGCATATAATATAATGTTGAATGTTATGAGTGACAATGATGATCAATAACCAATAATCATTGAAATTTTTTGATAAAGAAATGATTGGCCAAAATGAAAAGATGAAATCTAAGCATAATTAGATTTACTTGCTAAATGAAAGGTTTTTGCACCTGTAGTTCGCACACTTTAGGGTGTAAAACCCGTTAAAGACAAATGAATTTTTGCGGCAAAACAAAATAAGAATAATGAAATTATTAGATAAAAAACATGATTAGTTGCTCAAGGTTTTTCACAAAAACCTGGTATTGATTTGTGAGGAGACATACTCACTAGTATTGAATGCAACAACATTTTGATATTTGACTATCCTAGTTGCGCAAGAAGGTTTGCATTTACATCTAATGAATAATGTTACAACCTTCTTATATGATTTTATTAATAATGATATTTATATGAAAATTCCTAAAGGATTTAATTTGCCCAAATTCTAATGAGGTTTATTCAAGAAAATTGAACAAGTCCTTTTATTTATTAAAGCAATTAGGACGTATGTGATATAACCGTCTTAGTGAGTACTTGTTAAAAGAACGATATAGAAATAATCCTATTTGTTCTTGTATTTATATGAAAATATTAGAAAATGAATTTGCCATAACTAATGTTTATGTAGATAACATAAACATCGTTGAAACTCCTAATGAGCTCACAAAGACAATTGATTGTTTAAAGAAAGAATTTGAGATGAAGGGTCTTTGAAAGGCAAATTTTTGTTTGAGATTAGAAATTGAGTATTTAAATATAGGTGTTTTATACATGAAGAGACTTATAGTTAAAGTGCTTAAAAGGTTATAAATGGACAAGTCACATCCATTATACACTCCAATGGTTATGAGATCATTAGATGTTGATAAAGACTCTTTTTAGACCTTAAGAAAGTGATGAAGATCTTCTTTTTCGAGAAGTATCATATCTTAGTATTATAGGAACAATAATGTTATCTTGCCTCAACTTGATATTGCATTTGTTGTAAATTTATTAAGCAAGATATAATTATTCACCTATAAGAAGACATTGGATTATAGTAAAACATATACTTCGTTACCTTAAGGGTATCACAAATATGGGCTTATTTTACCCAAATGATTCAAAATAAGATCTAATAGAAATTTGTTAAGCAAAATACGATTCTTCACCTATAAGAAGACATTGGATTAGAGTAAAACATATACTTCGTTACCTTAAGGGTATTGCGAATATGGGCTTATTTTAACCAAATGATTCAAAATCAGATCTAATGGGTTATGCAAATGCATGTTATTTGTCAAATCCTCACAATGTCATAGTGGTTGATCATAAACATGATACTTGTTCAGATGTGGTAGCACAATGATTTCATGTCGGTTTGTGAAACAAACCATAACAACATCATCAAATAATGCCGAATTTTAGCATTAGGTAAGTCGTGAATATGCTTGGTTAAAGTTTATAATTCAACATATGCGACAAACTTGAGGTCTATGCTTCGGAAAAATGGAATCAACAATCATATATGAAGACAATAGTGCATTGTTCAATTAAACACTTGGTTCACAAAATTGGACTTCGTCATCTTAATGATGTGAGTTTAATATTGTATTAAAAAATACAAAATGTTGTACTCTTTTTTCTTCGATAGATTTTTATCCTGGAGAATTTTTTTCTACTAAGGTTACATTTTCTTATCAATGGACACCCTAGAATGAGTGTTATGAATTAATTGTCGTCCATTGATTTGATGTAGTTAATTGTATGATTGATTGATTTGCTATAATTACAAATTACTCATATCATTAATTACTTTTTATTAGGTTTAAATATTTGTTTTAGTTGTATTAATTTTATTTTATAGGTTACGTTTTGTATTTATAAATAGCACTTTTCCTATAAGCCACATAGAAAAATTACTCCTCAATTTCTCTCATTCTTTCTCTTCTTCTTTATTATTAGCTTTATCTTATAACATATATATTTGTCCATCATTTCCTTTGCAATCATCTTTTTTATATGTAATCAAAGTATTTGAATTACTAATTTATATGAAATTAAGAAAAGAGAGTTATAAATTACTCATGTAATTAATTACTCTTTACGATATTTAAATATTTATATTAATTATTTTATTTATATCCTTTATAAGTTACTCTTTATTATACATTATTTTTTATCATTAATTTTATTTTATAACATATTTGTCCATATTTTCTTTGCAATCTATTTGTAATCAGGAGTACAACTAAAATATTTGAATCCTTAATCTATATGAAATTAAGAAAAGGACAACTATAAATTATTCGTTTGTTTGTGTTAATCAAATTATCAATAAGTGAAACTATTTAAACATTTCAGATGTCGCCTAAAAATTAAAGACGAACTGATATAAACATATTATATCATTCTCTATTATTAGATGCTTTCGGTAATATTCAACTTTAAAAAAATAAAAAAAATCGTGTATGCACCATTCAACCCCATCACAAAACCTGCTTGTAGCTTCATCTAGGTTTTCTCAGACTTTGTTCAGTCACTAATTCTTATACGTTATCACAAGTTAATTTCAATCTCTTATCTTTATTCTACGTCACTTTCTTCAAGGCCTAATCTTGTTCATTATACTGTCTTTTGATCTTTGAACCTAGTATTTGAAATTTTCTCATGCTGTCATTGTAAGGATAATTTATCCAAAATGCGTTGTCAAACAAAACACAACCGATTAGCTGCTAGAGACTTTTATTTTCACACCGTGGAAGAATTAGCATTTGTATAACTGCATCAAAAATTTTAATTAATGATGAATTTTAATTACCTAAAATATATTTAGAGACAAATTTTCTAATAAGAAATTAATTTGTTTTCAAACCAAAATCTTTATAATTAATTTTAGTAACTAATTCAGATGTCAATTCATAATAAATATTATTTTAGTTATTAATTTAGAAATCAATTATAACTTTTGATTTTATAATAGAAATTATTTTAACTATTAATAATTTTTATTTTATAAATTAATATTTAAATTGATCATTATAATAGTTAATTATTTTTAATTATTAAAATTGTTCATTATATATTAAAAAGAACCAACATTGTAGTTTCTTTTGAAAGAGGGGCATAAAATGATTTTATATATCAAACTTAATGCAAAGGTTAAAGAATTGGTGATCATGGAATCTCCAAATTCCCTTGACTTCATTGCTGTTTTGATCCAACTTGTTAAGGTGGTTGATTAGTGTTACCACTAAGATAATTCATGTCATCATTATCTCCTTATTAATTAAGACAAATTGCATCAATCACCGTAAGTTATCTCATTTCACTCGTGCAAGACTCATTAAATTATGTAGGTCTTATTCCTTTGAATTTATGAAATTAAGCAAATTAGAGTGTGTTAAGAAAAACAAATTAAGAAGCGTAACCATTTCTTCCTTATAGTCACACTTTTAAGTTATTATTTATACGCTTAATTAAGTTTTAAATCTTTTATAAGTTTTTATTATTTTTTAAATTTTAAGTATTTCAAATTTGTATACTTTTCGATTAAGTTCATGTAATTTTTCATTAAATGAATAATATAAGTGTTATTTTGTCCCATCATCTTGTCATTTTATATCAACCGCAAGTGTTTTACTAATCACAAAATCTCATATTTTTTTAAGATGTGAAAACACCAAATTAATAAAAAAATTATTTGATAAAGATTCAATTATAAAGTATAAAAATTTTGAGTATCAAAGTATTAAAAATTTAATACAAAATTAAAAATGTATAAATCTATAAATGATTTAAAACTTAATTAAGGCTTTTTATTATAATAATAAAATGATTTCTTTGTAAAAATTAAGCTTATTTTAAATAAATGAGATAACCATATGGAGGGGAATAACATGGTTATTTTGCATTAAAAGAATTGAGAAAGTGAATCAAGTCGTAGTGTTCAACAAATTGTTTCATGTAGAAGATTATTTTGTAAATTCATCTCTAAACTAAAATCTTCTATATAGACAACGTTTGTGAAATTATTTAGTGTTTCATGGATACATGTTTGTGAAATTATTTGTTGAACGATAAATTGTGAATTGTGCATTTGGAGATCAGAGTGTAATATGAACAGATGAAGTCTTAAAACCAGTTTTGTCTGAACCACTGAAGATTTTGATAAAGCCAAAATTGTCTTTCTCATCTTATCCCCATCATTTCATTTGTATTGTCACTTCAATCATTACGTTATTCCATTTCATTCTTTCTTTATTCTTCGTACCTTTATTTTTATATTCATACACATACTATAATATAATTTTGTGTCGATGGTTAACAAGGGTATTGATACAATGGGTTACAGTGGACATTTTTACTTATTTTATATTTAATCTTATATAGTACGTTTTCAGGTTATAAAAGATGCGTAGCTAATAAGGACAGATTTCTTTACATTTTTCTCGTATTAAGTTAGTACAAAAAAAATCTCTAAATCATCCATAAAATGTATTACTTATGCATTATCCATGACTTATGCATTATCCATGAAATATATTAGAGGATCGAAGATCGTAAGCCCACTTACTTTCCTGTATTTATTTTAAAGGGCTACCCAATCTAATGAGCCTAATAGCTGGCCCATAGGGTGTACAAGGCTCCTAAGGTAGCCAAACCTCCTTCCACTCTTGTCATTCTTGCAAAACAGCTTATAGTATACGCTCCTTCTTCCTTTCAGAACGTTCTGCTAGGGTTTGGTCACAGCTCTTGGTTAAGCTAGCTCTAAGCTCAACTCTGATTCACTTCACTTTATAGATCTTCTCTTGGAGCTACTGGTTTCGTTGGCTTAAGAGTCAAAGTCTGATATTAGCTCTTTTCCAGGTAAGGGAAGCTAGGGTTACTTAGTTTAAACCAATTCTTCACCATTTTGGGCCTATTTTCGTATTACTGATGTATGTATGGTGTGTGCGATGTTCTGAATGAAATATGTGCTTTGCTCTGATGGAATATGGATGTTGGCCTGCGTGAACAGTGACGGGTTCTGGTTTTCTCGCCCAAGCGAGTGTGTCTCGCTTAGGCGAGATTAGTAGCAACTCGCCCATGCTGCTTGCGCGAGCTGTCGCTCAGGCGACGAGCTCCTGTTTTGAGCAATAACCCATATCGCTTAGGCGAGGAGGTCTCGCCTAAGCGAGAGGGCACGATAGTGCCTGTAACATCCCTAAGGAATATTACTGATATTTAATATATAAAATAAGAAATAATAATAAATGCCTCCTAACTTATAACATCATTTCCTAAAAACATGGGAAATTTAAAACTTTAATACAATGTGATTAAACTGGAGTCCATAATTATAAAACTGAAATAATATTCAAATGGCTCAAAGAAAATTACAAAGTTATCTCAAAACCAAAATAATAATTATATACAAAATCCC
>Ga0099822_1004341_pt1 | contig 18463 bp, 8 predicted proteins | sample CowpeawhiteBW_FD_76839 | JGI IMG/M metagenome (GOLD analysis project Ga0099822, IMG submission 76839) | Root nodule microbial communities of legume samples collected from California USA - Cow pea white BW | ecosystem: Host-associated > Plants > Roots > Nodule | place: USA: California | collected...
AATTTGAGACCAAATTAATAATTAAGCTTAATTACAATTTATATATTCATGTTAAAATAATTTTTTACCATTTATACATCAAATCACTCCCTAAATACTCATGTTATTTAATTTCTTACATTTTTCACTTGTAATTTTTTACACTTGAAATTTTCTATACATGTAAAAAAATAATAATTTGAATAGTTAGATGGAGTAATTTAATCTATAAATATAATAAAAATTATTTTAATATGTATCTATAAGTTGTAATTAGCTTAATTACTAATTTGGTATCAAATTAAAGAGGACAAAATTTAATCATTTTAAAAAATTAGGGGACTAAATTGATCAAAATTATAAATATAGGGATTAAATTGAAAACAACCAATGTTAGCTTGACACGTGGCACAATCGTGACCTGCCACGTGGCAGTGCATTTTTTAAATAAAAAAATATCAAATTGACACGTGTCACAACAATAAGGTGACATGTGGCAGTTTAATTTTTTAATTTTTTTTAAATGAAAAAAAAGTGAAAATTTACAAAATGACACGTGGCACGTACGAAGACGGCGTTAAAGTTGACTTAATGGCAGGGACCAAATTGAACATTTTAAAGAATTAGAGGACCAAATTGAACCAAAAAATAATAAAAGGACCAAAATGAACCAACCCAATAAATTAGGGAACCAAAATGATTTCCAAATTATATAATATATATATATATATATATATATATATATATATATAATAATAATAATAATAATAATAATAATGATATTCCTATACAAAACTTAATTGGTATCGGGTGATTAATATAAAACATCAATTATGGAAAAAATTATATAAATATTATTTACATATACATTGTAAATATTATTGTTATTTTGGTAAATTTAAAAATATTAAAATTATTTATTTAAATTATTTTAAGAGGAGCATGATTGAGAGGAGTTACTAAATAATAAAAAAAAAAAACTCAATTTAATCCAATTAATTTGATTAGGTAATTTGATGAAAGTAAGACTCTCTGCATCCTAATCAAACAATGTATAAATATATGACTAAGATATATGAACGACTTGAAAGCATTAAAAAACTACATTAATGTGAAACTTAAACTTATGTTTGGATTTTTAAGCATTTTTTTTGTGTAAGTTCCTTTACATTAACACTTTTTCTTTAAGTGAAAATATTTTAAATCATGAGTACTCCTATTTATATTCTCAAGGAGAAATAACTAAAACATGAGCTTAATTCATACATAAGAAATTAATACCTTTTTCAAATCAAAAATTTTAAGAGATGAACTTATGAGTCTTTATTATTATATGGTGTTCAACTTTTTTACATATACTCAATATAAAATTTAGATTTATAATTATATATATTTTAACACAGAATATATTCAACCATGTTGGAGTGTAGAGGAAGGTGTAAGTTGTACATAAATTTGCCGACCTTTGATTCAAGAGTTTGGTAGAAAATTAAATGTGTAAACATTAATACTATTAATTTCATTTTATAGGAAGTGTTTTATTAAGTCACATGGCAAGACTTATTCATTTGATTTTATTTTCTCCAAGTAATATGTAGTTGATAATACGTTGAACGTACCATTATATGTATTTTGTAATGTTACACAAAATTATCATTTTTATGGAACTCGTTTTCATGAATTGAGCCATTATGTTGATTATTTCACATTCTTATTTCCTTTCCGTGATTTTGTGACTAATATTTATACGTTCTTTTGTCATGTCTCTTTTCTAACATTGATATTAATTTAATAAATAAATAGGAATCGGTCGACAAAGGTTAAATTACTGCATTCCTTGATAATTAAAAAAAAAAAAAAACTGTTGTGAAATATTTGAGAAGAACTATTGTCCAATTTATAGAAGAACATCAATATTAATCAAACGTTTAAACACTGGCGGATCTTCTCATGCACTGGGGTGTCGTGATCCCTGAATTTTTGAAATTTTTTTAATTTATATATTAGAAACTTTTAAAGTTTTTAAAAAAAATTAAATTATATATAATGTATATTTGAAATTAATAAAATTTAAATTAGGTCTTTTTATTTTTTATAAAACATAACATTTAATGGTAATAAACAATAAAACATAAAATTAAATATAATAAAAAATAAAACTTTTGAAAAGATGTCTCAAAACATCTATTCAAAAACGGGTATCAATCTGACACATCTGAACGAAATTGGGTACCATCTGACTAATTAAACATATATTGTACTTATCTTCCACTTTCATATGTTTATTTTAATTTCTGACAAAAAAATAAAAGTTGAATATCTACTTGTTTAATAGTTAATATTTTTATTATTATTTTTATTTCATGAACATTTATATATTATTTTTATGAATATAAAAGAAAAAACTATGTATTATGTGTTTTTTCATAACTAGTTTTTAAGTGTGATTGACTTATCATAGATTTTTATTTTAAAAGTTAAGTTTATGAATTTTTTATTAGATTATGATAAATTATTTTTTAATCTTATTTTTAAAAAAGTACATTAATGAAGAATAAAAAATAGATTCACTTTTTAAAAGTGATAAAAAATAAGCTACTTGTGAAGGTGAATTTATTGTCGATAATATGATTATTTATATAATTCAATTATTGATGAGTTCAATAATTTGAAAGAAGGAAGGATAATCTTCTATATATGTATTATGTGTTTTTTCATAACTGAATTTGTATTGTAACTGAATTGTGATAAATTTTTCTTTTAAAAACTATATTTCTGAATTTTTTATTAGATTTTCATAAATTATTTTTTAATCTTAAACAATTTAAAAAATAAAATAAGTATATTGACGAATAATAAAAAATAGATTCATTATTTAAAAGTGACAGAAGAGAAGTTACATGTGAAAATTGCTGACAATATTTACATTATTCAATTATTGATGAGTTAAAAGATAGGAAAGAACGAAGGAAAATCCTCTAAATATGTATTATGTGTTTTTTCATAATCGATTTTTAATTGTGAGTGAATTATCATAGTTTTTTATTTCAAAATAAGTCTCTGAAATTTTTATTAGATTATGATAAGTTATTTTTTAATCTTAAATTATTTAAAGAAAGTATATTGATGAAGAATAAAGAATAAGTTCATTTTTTTAAGTGATAAATTAAACTATTTATCATAATAATTTTTGTTAGATTATGATAAATTATTTTTTAATCTTAGATTATTTAAAAAACAGTATATTGATGAAGAATAAAGTTATTTTTTTAAGTGATAAAAGGGAAGCTACCTGTTAAAATGAATTTATTGCAAAAAATATGGTTATTTTTATGATTAAATTATTGATGAGTTCAAGAGTATGAAAGAACTAAGGACAATCATGTAGAAATGTTTCATTTCTGTTTGTAGTTTTAGATATACTAAATTGTGTACTAATATTTAAGGTTAAATATATTTTTAGTCTCTTAATTTTCACTGAAAATTAAAATCAGTTCCTTTTCGAAACTTAAGTCCAATTTAGTTCCCCAACTTTAGAATTGCATGAATTTAGTCATTTTAATTAAATTTTATTAACTTTATTTAACGTTTCAAACTCATATCAAGATAGAATAGGAGTTGTTTACACAGTTTGACACATCTTCATTACAACATTAGCTAAGAAATCATTATGAAACACCTTTCAAACGTCAAATAAACTTAAACATATTTGATTAAAAGAGTTCTAAAGTTAACAAACTAAATTGGACCAAAATTTCAAAGAGAGACTAATTTTAATTTTTACTAAAATTTAAAATTTAAAAAACAAAAAGATATTTAATTCTATTATTTATTATATCAGTGATAATAACTAAATATATAAATTTTGAATATATTAAAATCATCATTTGTGTGACAAAGAGTGTGTACAGATTGAAAAAGAAGTTCTTGCAAAAGTATTTCCATATGAATAAATAGAATATGTGTTTAGGAAAAAAATGTAATTATGGTTTGATTAATTGCCTTGAGTGAGACCACCTGCCATAAACAATAATGAGTTCATTTTAAAGAATTAAATAGTGAAAATTTAATAAAAAATTTAGTGTAAGTTTTCAAAATAACAGTTTTCACCGATGAAAACGAAGATTATAGTTGGAGAAATGCATATAATGTCATTCAAGCTTATGACTATAAAAATAACATGCAACCTGTGATGTTTCCTGATTAGAACACTTTAAAGACATATGCTAATACATTTAATAACTTTAATTATAATTTAACTATTAAGTTTCGATAACTTTCTTTTCTTTTACAATTTTAAGTGTTGTTTTTAAAATGGTTTTTAATTTTTATATTTTTTCATTTTTAATGTTCTAAAACCATTTAAAAAAACCTATCTCATATTATAAAAAAAATTATCAAAATTTAAAATTTAATAACGATATATAAAAGTAATAACGCTCATTGTTTAACATACATATGGTTCTAAACTTTGGTGATGATATCAATCGGACATGCTTCTAAACTTCACCGCTTGCGGAGTGATAGCAGTGCCGATAAATGACACCTCACCTGCCACCTATTTCTTCCTTTCAGACATTACTCATCCCTACCAAATACACGTCGCCTCCTCACAACAACACGTAAATTCATTCTACCTATTTCAAAACCAACTATATAAAACTCATTGTTCAATACACATATACTTCAACCCCACCAATTTTCCTTCAATAATTCTTTCCAATTCACCAAAAATGGACACATCCAAGTTCCCACCTCAGACCCAGAAAACTCAGCCCGGAAAAGAACATGTAATGAATCCACTTCCACAAACCATACACGCAGACTACAACCCCGCCAATAAACTTAAGGTACAGGCACCATAATTTATCAAACATGTTATATATGTTTTAGTTTCTCATAGTGTAAACATATACAGGGAAAGGTGGCGCTGGTGACAGGAGGTGACTCGGGAATTGGCAGAGCGGTTTGTGTGTGTTTCGCGAAAGAGGGTGCAACTGTGGCTTTCACATACGTAAAGGGGCATGAGGACAGGGATAAAGATGACACTCTGAAGATGCTGCTAGAAGCTAAAACAGGTGGTGCAGATGATCCATTGGCAATAGCGGCGGATATTGGCTTTGATGAGAATTGCAAGCAGGTGGTGGAGCTAGTGGTCAAGGAATATGGACGCATTGATGTTCTAGTCAACAATGCAGCCGAGCAGCATTTAACAAACTCTGTAGAGGAAATCACACAGCAGCAGATCGAAAGAGTCTTCGCCACCAATATCTTTTCACACTTCTTTTTGGTCAAGTACTACACAAAGAAACACAACTTTTGACCCCATCATATATATATATATATATGCTGAGTCTAGTTAATGAGTGCGTGTGTGTGTGTTTTTTTGTATAGACATGCTCTGAAGCACATGAAGGAAGGGAGTTCCATCATCAACTCTACTTCGGTTAACGCGTACAATGGGAATCCAGAAGCGTTGGACTACACTGCTACCAAGGGAGCCATTGTTGCCTTCACGAGAGGTCTTTCTCAGCAGGTGACGAACAGGGGAATCAGGGTTAATGCTGTTGCACCTGGCCCAGTTTGGACGCCGATACAACCTGCTACAAAGTCTGGTGAATTGGTTCAGAAGTTGGGGTGTGAGTTGCCAATGAAGCGTGCGGCTCAGCCTAGTGAGATTGCACCGTGTTATCTGTTCTTGGCCACTCATCAGGACTCTTCCTACTTTACTGGTCAAGTTCTCCATCCAAATGGTGCGTCACTTACCCTCTTTATCCCTTTTACTGTAACCACTGTGTTGTTCATAGTTTGCTTACACATTCTCTGGTTTCTTGCAGGTGGAGAGATCGTCAATGCTTAATGTAGCAGCTTTTGTGCCTTCATCTATTTACTATTCAACTGGTGTTTCTGTGTTACACAGAAACAGAAACACTGTTATGTTTGGATGTAGTAGCATTTGCCTTCATATATGAACAAATAAGGGTGCTGATACTTTCACCCCACAAAAATAAAATTAATTTAAAATCATAATATATATTATTATTAGAATGAATTTTCAATAAGACAAAAAAAAAAAAACAAAAAACAAAACTTTACGTCAATTATTTGTGCTCCTTTCGGTTAGTTCTGTGTATTAAAAAATATCACAATTCTATATCATATTATATTTATTTAAAGAAAATTAAATCTATGCGCAGTAGAAATAAAATATCTGATAATTTATTATATATAATAGTAATAGTTTTATAGTTTTATATATACAAATAAAACCCGCTATCATATTCCAGGAAAAAAATATTTATTAATAATTTTTTTATATACAGAATGGAAAATAATATGACAGATTTTAAATTACTTATTCAAAGAAGAAAGTGAGAATCACATTCTTACTTTATAAAATGAGATTTAAATATTAAATTTGAATATCACGTCAAACGATCCGTCTAGAATTAGAATAGTCGCGATAAACAGACAAACATCTCCATTGAATACATAAACTTATATTTTTACAGAAGTGGTCATACATACGTATATTCCATTTTTCATTTTCTTACATATATATTCCATTTTTCATTTTTTACAAGATTATCGGTCATACAATATATATTCCTTTTTTTTACGAGATTTATCTCTCTCTCACACACACACACATATATATATATATATATATATATATATATATATATATATATATATATATATTTTACACCTCCACAATAAAACTATATTTTTATTTTAAATATAAAATAATTAAATGAAAAAGTAAAAATATTAGTTTTTTATTAGATGATAAATATGATTAGAAAAATTAAGAGGTATATATTTTCTTTACTATAATATCCATCCAGCACTATTTTAATAATATTTTTGTTTTAAAATATAAATAAACTAGAATAAATCAACTAAAAGGATAAAACAAGTATTACTATTTTTTTATTAGGATAGGAAAATTGCTACTAATACGTGACAAACCTCGAGCAGCTTCTACTACTAACACGAGGAAACCTCGAGCAACTTCTCTTCTACTTTATATAAAATAATTAAATATATATTTTTAAAATTATTTTTAAAAATTGTATTTCGTCCATTTTTTTTTATTAAAGTCATGCATCATCTCAGTAAATAAAACAACATTACTTTCACAAAATATAATTAGACTATATAGATATTTATCCTAATAGTAACTAAAGAAAGTGAACATCATTTATTCATTCAGTGTTCTTATTCTTTCACGTTTTAGTCTTTGACTTCTCAAAATTTCTTAATTTTGTTTAAAATTCTAATGATGATATCCTTAGCTTTATTTCTACCCTTACTAGTCTTATAATTTAAGTGAGAGTATGTATCACATTAAGTGAAAATAAAATAGGAAAAAAAAAGTTAAGATAATAAAGAAGACTCCAAAAAAAAATAATTATTACCTTTAGAATTTTTATTAAAACGTTTTCTGAATAGTCTTCTGTCAAAAAAATTATAAATTTACAATGTCATTGAATGTCTCATCATTAGTTATCATCCATTGAGCAATTCTTATACTCTCACATATGCGGTCTTATTATTTTGTTAAATTTCATCTTATTATTAATAAATGGTTCAATTTATTCTTATTGAAACGATTCAATTTACTCGTGATGTCTATATTGACTTCAACCAGTGATTTTAACTAGCATTGATTGCTTTAAACTGTTGATAATCAATGGCCACTCCTTTTAGTGGTATTGAAATCAACGGAGACTAACAAAGTTAAGTCACTTTACACGTACAAAATTGCAATGATTTTAAAAATCAAGGGACCAAGTGGATCCATTTTTTCATAAATGGATAAAATTCAACAAAACAATTAAACAAAAAGAAGGTAATTAAGCGTAATAACAATTAATAATAGAAAGAAATAGAAAATTGAAAAGTATTTTATGAAATGTGAAATTAGAAAAAAAGATGAGAGAAGAATTAAATGTAATTGGATAGAGAGAAGGTGGGAGGGAAGTGAGGTGACCCACCTAAAGTAAAGTTGCGGCCTTGATTTGGCGGTGGGACAGCTGTTAGAACAAAGCATAGCGAAGAAAATAAAAAAATGTGGTTCTCATTTTTCAACCGTCACCACTTAACCCTTCATCAATCTCATCTCATTTCTTTTCCATCCCATGAAAATGACGAGGACGATGAGAAGGAGCATGCCATGCGGCGTTAGGGTTGGTAATACTCATTCTTATTCTCACCTCATTCCATTCGCAATTTTTATCCCATTTCGATGAAAACTATGCTCCCTCACTTCTCACTACACAAATCCACTCTATAAATCACAATCTATCGATCCCATCTCAATTCATGGCTCCAAACCCAATGAAGATGAACACCAAGCAATCTGCGAATTCGAGTACGACCAGCATAGCAGCATCCGCAGCGGCTTCGTCCCAGGAGATTCTCGTCCGCGAAACGCTGCGTATCAGCGCCAATTTGGCCTCCGCCCCTCTCCTCCAAACGCCCTCCTCCCTCACCATGATCTGCTGCGAGGAAATCGATGGCCGTCGATGGAAGTACGTCGCCGAGACCGATGCCTCCGGTCATTTCAAGAAGAATTCCTTTCGCCCTCTCTCCCTGCAGACTCCCCAGGCCCCTCTCGACGTATTTTCTCTTCTCTTTTTTCTTTCTCTCTCTCATAAACCCTCATTCCTCGATTCATTCTCTCACCATCACGATGCAGGAAGTTCTCGCTTTCGTTAGATCCTATGTTGTTCCCGAGGGTTTCCCCGACAGCGTTACTCCCTCCTACGTCCCCTACATGACATGGAGGGCTCTTAAGGTATTACTATTCCCGTCTTCCTCTACCAATGCACAATCGTTCGATGCTTTCCTAATTTCTAACCCTTTTTTCCTTGCAGCACTTTTTTGGTGGAGCAATGGGCGTTTTCACCACTCAGACCCTCTTGAGTTCAGTTGGTGTTTCCAGAAACAGGGCTACTCCTGGGGCTGTCGCCATCAACTGGATTCTCAAGGTAACAATTACCATAGCAATCATTCTCAGCTTCACTCGCTATTGTTTGGCTGAATGTGAACATAAATAAATAATGCACGTAGGACGGTGCTGGTCGTGTGGGGAAGATGCTGTTTGCTCGCCAAGGAAAGAAATTTGATTATGACCTCAAACAGGTAATTAATCATTAGCTTCCTTGCTTCTTCTGCTCAACCTCATCATATAAATTGGACCTACCCGAATTCCCACGATCTGCTGTCTGAAATATTGTGTTACAGCTGCGGTTTGCAGGTGATCTTCTGATGGAGTTGGGTGCTGGAGTTGAACTGGCAACTTCTGTTGTGCCGCATCTGTTTCTACCTTTGGCTTGTGCTGCGAATGTAGTAAAGGTTTGTCGACTTCTTTGCGATCAGTGTTTCGCTTGTATGTGAGCTCTGCAGGCTTATTTGTTCGTTTCTGCTCTCAGAATGTTGCTGCTGTAACATCAACATCAACTCGGACGCCGATTTACAAAGCCTTTGCCAAAGGTGAAAACATAGGGGATGTCACTGCTAAAGGAGAATGTGTTGGCAATATTGCGGACCTGGTATGTTTCTGAACTTTCAGTAATTCTAATGTTGGCATACTTTTGTTGCAACATTGTTTGCAACAGTTTTTGCACACTTGGTTCACCTGGTACTCGGGTTCGTCCTTTTCTTTGCCATCTTATCAATCAACTTCGTTCTTGCATGGGTTCATGACCATTACATGTTTTGAAAATGATGACTTCTGAAGTGATTCCTTTGATTTGATATTTAATAGCATACAATATTTAATATTGCACGACATATTTACTTTTTGGCGGCAGTTGTGTTGAAGATCCTAGATCAATTAAAATATCACCAAATTATAATTATAAGCCAGTGTAAATCTCGTATTAAAATATGATTTTTGTAGGACTGAATTAAGTTTAAATTTAATTTCTTAAAGTCATATTAGAGACTGTTTACCTCTTTGAACTGTGTCATTATAATTGAAAAATCCAGGGTTGATGATGTTTGTGAGAAATTGTTTACCACTAGGAATCTATTTTTTCAATTTGCAGTTAGGAACTGGTTTGAGCATACTGATTGCCAAAAGGAATCCGTCGCTTGTCACCACATTTTCCCTCCTTTCATGTGGATATATCCTTAGCTCTTATAGAGAGGTTTGTCTTTTGTGTATGCTATGATGATGCCTATCTATCTGTACTTCCAATCTGGTGCTTGTGTGTATCTAATGTTTAATGCATTAATAGGTTAAATCTGTTGTTTTGCACACACTCAACAGTGCAAGATTCAGTGTGGCAGTAGAATCCTTCCTCAAGACAGGTATCATTGCATTGATGTATCTGTTTAAAATTATCAAACAGTCAATCCATGCTACTCTTATTGATCAGGCTGTTCTTTCTTTTATAGGAAATTTAATTTATATAATCACTAGATGCAATTCCACTTGAAGCCTTGTTCACATTTCAACTAAAATTAATCTATTTCAGGACGAGTTCCCACTTTGCAGGAGGGCAATATGAATGAGAACATATTCAGTTTTCCATGGAGAGATAGGCCTGTTGTCCTTGGTATATCAATAGGCTAAAAGATTTTTACCTGCAATCATTTTTGGGTGAAAAATTAAAACTGAACTCTTCTGTTTTAACCGTCTTTATAGGATCAAGAGTCAAGGAAGCATTCCAAGACCCTAGTGCATATATTGCCATAGAGCCCTTGTTTGATGTAAGCCTTTTTGAGAACTTGAGGTTTTCCATCTCTTTCTTAAATTACTGGTTGATTGATGTTGCTATGTAATATATGTAACTTATGTTCTCTTAAATTGGTAACAGAGGGAGAAATATATTGTTACGTATAATCCCTTGAAGCACAAGGTTTATGCTGTGCTCAAGGATCAGGCAAAGTCAGATGACATTCTGAAAGCAGCATTCCACGTGAGATATATGGCTTTCTTATAAATTTGACAGAACAGATTGGAAATTTTTAATTTGAAAAGTACTTGAGACTTAAATAACCTTGTTTTGTAGGCTCATGTGCTCTTCAGTTTGTTAAATTCAAATGAAAGTAAGGCCTCATCTTTGAAGGAAAATGGGGATCTTAACTCAAACATGACACACACAATTACTGATATTGAGGCTTGTATGGCTGATACTTGCAAGATTGTGACAAATTCTTATGGTCTTTTCAAGAATAAAGCTAAGGAGCAGGTAATGAAGCAAATGTATTTATCTGTTGGTTCTGCATCCTATATTGTTTTACTATAGTATTTTTTGGCATGGCTTTGAATGTTGTCTTTGACAAGTAATTGTTGGCTATTGTGGTGTTGAATTTTTGACACGTGGAATGCCTTATGTTTGTTGAATGCAATCCTTGTCAAATGATTTCATCCCTTTCTTGGAGATAGGGTAGGAAGAGGTTGCTAGTTTTAAACTCATGTTTCTGATTGAGTACTTGGCTTCTTGGATGATGCCCTGTGATGGGTAACCAAACCTTGAATATTCAGTTGTTTTAAGTAATTCTCAGGATAGAATAATTATTTTTTATATATATGTAAAGATATTAACATTTTAATGTAGTTTATTTCCATCTTCATGAGGGAGTATAATGCTGTATTTATACTGTAGTTATAACTCGAGATTTATAAATGTTGCAAGTCATTGCAAATGTCAAAATCATATAATTTCTTTCCTTGCAGGGTTGGACAATGTCAGAATCACTTCTAAATCCTGGTCGAGCTAGGTTGTATCCAGCTGATAATAGATGATATTCTCTTATTCTCTCTGCTGCTGGGTTGAGTGCCAAAGTTCTTGGGACTGCTTTCAATGTGAAATGGGTCTGGCAATTGAAGCTTAAAATAACCACCGTGCAACCAAAACATGCAATGCTTGTGGAATCGTAGCATCCTTGACCCTCTTAAAAGCCAAATGAACTTTTTGCGGATGTTCTGCGTGGATGACCTTTAACATGAATATAGTTATGGCAGTATTAGCATGACTGCATACGACCACGGAAAGTACCAATGCTCGTTTCTTTTAGTCGGTCGAAATATACAAATTTGTGACTCTGTTCTTTCTATTTTCTTAGATTTGTTCTTTATTCTTTTTGCAGCGGGCATGATTCTGTAGTATAAGTTTTCAATTTCAATTTTGCAGCTAAGTTCAAGAACTTGTTGCTCAGTACAATTTTCATGTTGCATTCTTTTAGTTTTATTTGTGCAAAATGTCTGATTAAGCTAGGTCCGAAGTATTTGTATCCTGTAAATTTTTTCCTCGAAGCAGGAAGCATAAGGAATCATAGTGTGTTTGGACTAGAGTTTATAAGCTTGATTTTAAAGGTAAAAACTTCGATGTTTGTATGAACTTCATGTGTTATTGATGTACCGAATCAAAGATTTGGTGTTTCTTATTTAATGAATACTATGTTTGAACCCAAACTAATTAATTTATCTTGATTAATCAAGTTTTTAAAAAATTTAAAACTAAATTAATAGAATTACTTTGGTTATCAGTTTTATTTTAATTCTAACAAACTTGATGACCCGGTCCTTAGTTTTTAAATTTATATTTATATGTATTTTAAATTTTAGTATTTTTTTTTTGTCTTTCTTGCTGATTCACTGATGCTAGTAACATTTTCAATACTCTGTAATATATTCTTACGAGCTTTATATTTTTAGATCGGTTGTGTTGAGTGATAATAGAATGTATTGTGTTGATTGACAATAGAATGTATTGAAAAGAGTAAGAAAGTATGTTGGAAATATTTATGTTTTCATTCATTTTGATTGCTACGGTTTTGTCGCGTTTTTAAATATAATACTTTTGCTCCGAGTGAATAAAGAAATAAAGATATTTGTATCTTGACAAGTACTGTAGCATATAAAAAAACATTAAATTCATTGTTCATTGTTCCAATTTGTATTATGATGATAATGTTTTGAGGTGACGACGTGAGTGAGGTGGTATTCCGCTCAATCATGCTCATCTTTTCATCCAATTAGAGCATGCATGATTTCTTTTCTTTTTTTTTCAAACTTTGTTTTGAAAGATTGAATTAATTAACTATTCCAAATAGATTTGGCATAGCAATATATTTTGAAATAATCTTACCTCGAAACAAATTTAGAGAGGTAAATTTCATAATAGATACAAAATAAGTATTTTTAATGAATATTCACATGTAATAAATATGATTTTTTTTTCATTTGTTAGTGGTTTTTTTTTTATTTCATTGATTTATGCTTTTTTTCCTTACAGTTATGAAATTAATTTTTAAATAACTTAATATTTTTAAACTAGCACATTCTAATGTGTTAGAATGTATTTTTTTAGAAAGATTAATTCGGGTAAAGTGATTTAGGATATGAGGATATTTTTTTTAAAGTGATTTAGGATGTCAGGATGTTTTTTTTTTAAATTTTAAAACAATTTATTGAAAAGGAAAAAAAAGTAAAAAATACGGGAAGGATAAACCAAGCTCATGCTCAAGAAAATATAAAATAAATTTTATTAAAACAACAAAAAGAAAAATTGAAATCTGTTATGAACAAATTTGAACCTAATGTAACCTGACCAAAAGAGGAACCATTAAAACTTATGTCTTTTATCAATTTCTAGACATGGACAATACGTTAATCACTCCAAACTTTGGCAGAAACAAATATGATTGACATTCATAAAACATACTTTTACTAATATCAGTTGAGAAAATCCTCACAAACATAAAAAAAAAAAAAAAATCATGAACAAAAAAAAATGAATAAATAATTTCAACTATGTCAACCAAAAAAGAACTTCTATCAACACTGCGCCAACTTAGGTTGACAAAAAGCAATTTCACAAAAACAATTTTTTTATACTAATAACTTTATCATCTCACATCAAATGTTTAGGGTTTATTTTTCTGGGAATGATCATTGCTGATGCACAAGATTTTTCTTTAACTTTCTCACATCTTGAAAAGTAAGAAGGCTACTATTGCATAACATATTATCCTTGAATGACATAATGCATTCCAATCTAAAAACATAAAATTTATAATTGATAAATTTTCTATTATAGGTTCTTTAACAGTGATCTTAAAAGTATTGAAAAAAAAGGAAAGAAATACTCTCAAAGTAAAAGCATAGCATACACAATTTGCTTACTTGTAATTAATTAAAATTATATTCAGAATTTTGAAATAATACTTGGTATTGATGATTTTAGTGACATACAAGAGAATTTGTGATATGTAATTTAACATCAGAAGATAATATTTGTGATGGATTATAAAAAATATGTACAAAATTTCATAATTTGTATTTGTCAAGAAAAAAAGAGTAAACACAAAAGTTAAGCTTATTATATTGTTAATTAAGATGAATGTTTCCAAACAAAGCCGCCTTTATGTCTAATAATTATAGATACAGCTCTAAGTTGAAAGCAAGACATAAAAGCACATTTCATCAAACAGTTAATAGACACTAACTTCCTCTTATTTCAAACTCCCCGTACCTGGGAGGGAGACAAGATAATGACAAAGGAATTAAGTGAAGTCACTAGAAATATTATTACAAGTTCCGTGACATTGTAAACTCGATTGCATGAATAAAACTTTTAAAGTTTTCATATTTTTTTATTTACTTTTTTTAATTCAAACATATTACTAAGGACAATGGAAGTTTCAAGTCTTGAGATAGGTTCTCCTTTTTGGGAAAAATAAAAGTAAAACTATGTAACATAGTAGTGTTTTGTTGTGGCTGTTGTAGATAAAATAAAAAATAAAAAAATGTGAAGTTGCTTTAGGTTGCTTTTTGCAGTGTGGTGTGTTGTGTTTTATTGATATGATGCTTTCCCTTAAACCAAAGAACATTCTGCATGGAAGGATGTGCATCCCGATACAAATTAAAGACATCACCTTTTTTCTTTTCACGCTTTTATATTCCCTTCTTTTTCCTCTTTCAACACATCCATTCCGACTATTAATTATCCATTAGTAATTAATGTTTTTTTGCAACATTAATTAATTTCTTTAAAATACTAATTAACTCCATTCACAAAAAAAGTTAACTTTTTTTAAAAATCCAGTTTGACAAAATGTTATGATTTGAATAACCAAGATATAAATGCAAAATAAAAAATTCATAAAAAGATCACGCTTCTTCTTCCCCAAGTGGACCCATTCTTCTTTTTCCCCTTTTCAAAGCAAGGCGTGCTTGCAAGATTTGTATGATTATTTATGGCTGCATAATGATTCATCATCGGGAAATTGAGATGTTATACTTAAAACAATAAAGTTATGTAATCTCTTTATTATATTGTCATTAAAATGTAAAAGAAATAATATAAGATGTTTACTATCTATCTGCAATTTTTCATATCGTGCCCTAGTGTTCATACGGCTAAGGTGACAACCGACAAAGACAGCAAACTACGTTTTTGCACCTAATGCAATGAACCATGTTTTGTTTAAAAATTTGTGGACAAAATCCTTCTAATTCAGTTGTTGAATTGTTGATTGATGTTTTTGAATTTAGAGGTATGTGTGCATTGTCGCAGCAGTTCATGATAACCACACCCTACACATTTACACTGTCTTTATCTTTTCCTAGTTAACATTGGAAAGTATCAACTGATTTTTAAGTCAGATAATTACGTGTAATGTATTATGAAACAGTAGCATGTTATTAGAAGATCGCTCAGCTGAAATTGTTCATGACAAGATTACCATCTATTAAATTTATGATATTTGGACACTGAATGAAAAATAGTTAATGATGACACACAAAGTTTACTTTTACTGGTGGCATGCAAGGTGTACAATATGATTACTAATAGCTTTTTGACGAGTTTAAGTTTGATTTGATGAGTAATAATGAGTTTATGTTTGAATGACAGAAGAATATCAAATAAATAGCTTCCTTCCACCAGGCACGGCAATGACACACATGTACCAGGTCCAGACAGACATAGAATCCAAGCTTTAGTGAAGACAAAAATCCAAGGCAAAGCTGATTTAGCATTTTCTTTTTCTTCTTTCTGATCAATGTGTATACTTGGTGTACTTTGTAATTTTTCCCATGAGTTTATTGTCACAGATTAATAGTGAAAAACTTACCATTTGGAGGAAGAAAAACATTAAAAAATTAGTGATGAAGTGGTACATTTTTTTACCGCTTGAAAAATGATGTCAGAAGGCCCTACATATGATGCAGCACAACAGAAGCAGAATTTGTAAGGTGAAAGAGAAAGCAGCATACAAAAGCCCTATGTAATTCTATTAATACATATCGTACCTCAGAGTCTATTCATTGCATAGATTCCATGTTCTCATGACTTGAATGCTAGCCAGGTAGGTTGAAGAGGAGAGAATTAAACACCGCTCACTCAGAAACTCAAACTTCACGCAATGCAAATGCAAATGCAATTTCCTAAACTACAGCACATGATGGTATAGATGGAGATATTTCTGTAGTGTATATATTGGTAAGCAGTTACTAGAGAGAAGGGTTTCACTTTTAGGTAAGAAAACCAAAGGAGATGGTGATTAGAGAGAGAGAGAGAGTGTATTGAAGAAAGTCAACAAACACTTGCGGCTAGGCTAATGATTATACGTGGAGGAGAGTGGATGGAGTTTATAATACCAGTAATGATAACGATGATAATAATAAAGCACAAAAAACACAAAGCTAGATAAAAGATGATGGATGGATGGATAATTGTAATGATAATAATAAATTATTGTACTTTAAGCTGCTGCAGTAGGAGGATTCTTTTTGGCGAGATTGTGCTTATTGTTGTGCATCCAAACCTTGAGCACTCTTCGCTTCACCCCAATCTCTTGGCAGAACTGTTGCACCACGGACTCTTCTTGCTTCTGGATTTTCCACCCAACCCTCTCAGCAAAGTTGAGCATTTTCTCCTTCTGCTCCTGGGTGAACTTTGTCCTGAACCTTTTCTTCACTAGCTGGGAGGGTCTAGGCTGCACCATTCCCCCACCGTCTTCTTGTTCATCGGACTCCGAAGGGAGGTGACCAATGCTGTAGGGCATTATCATCTGGTGTGGTGGGACGCTTCTAGAAGGGAGGATGTTACCTGTAGGGTAGCCAAGAGCCTCGGGGGGGAGGAGGTTCTTGTGAGGGCCCAGAATGAGTCTTCTTCTGTTGAAGGGGTGGTAGTCACACGAAGATGGCTCACCCTCCACTTCCTTTCTGTGGAAGTTTCTGTGGCAATGGCAGGCTGAGCAGTTCAGAGCCTCTATGGTGCCTTCTTCCCCACTGGGCATGAACTCGCCGCATCCATCGGTGGCATTCCCTCCCATGGCCGCTGCATGGTTCTTCAGGCATTCTCTGTACCTCACCACTTTCTTGTACCCGTGATCCTCCTGCTGCATAGTGGGTGTGCCGTTGGTAGGCGCCGTGGAGGAGATAATGTGGTTGTGGCTGTGGTGTGGAGGGTCATGGTGAATCATGAGACCATGACCGTGTCCATTACCGTGTCCCCCACCATACGTAGTGCTGTTTATTGGGATTGGGATTTCTCCTTCTTGACTCGAAAGTTCCATTCCCTCCTCCTAGCTACCTTCTCTGGGGGTATAGTGCTACTAGAATATGATTGCAATCCTTGAAATCCTAGGGGTTGGCCTCAAACCTAATCTTTGAAAAGCTGAAGGGAGAAAAGTATATGGAGTGGCGTTGGAAGCAATTGAGTCGAGTATAGCAGCACTATGGCAGTAACAGCACCGACCTCATTATCTTCAGGTGAATTAAGAAGAGAAAGTGAGAAAGCACAGACTCAGAAGTAGGGCACACAGGATATGGTCATGAGAAGACAACTTTTTAAGCAAACAAGACACTTTCCCACTCTGGGTATTTTCTAATTTCTATCTCTTGAAAAGGAGACACACAGAGAGAGAAAGAAAGAGAGACAGACAAACTAACCGTCTCTATATCTCAGCCAGAAGATAATCAATGAAGACAGCTACAAACAAACCCTGTAGCTTTCTTCTTTTTTTTCCTTTTTTTTTTTTTTAATTTCAGCCGGCTACAAGTGAAGAAGAATTGGAGAAGAGGAGGAGGAGGAAACTGACATGGATCAAACAGCTTGTGTTGCAGACATGGCTGGTTTAGAAGGAAAGAAAAGGATGATCTGGTTTTAGAGGGGAATCACAGTAATTAGAGTAATAGAAGGAAGCGTGAGGTGAAGAAGAGAGAGAAAGGGTGGATGGAGGAGAGTTTTGGTAGTGAAGCACTTAACAGGAGGTGCTTATAGAGGTGGTGTGGGAGGACAAAAAGGAGAGGACCAAAAAAAAAAGCAGATTTTAACAGACAAAGAGGAATGCAGAGTTGAGTATTTGGAGAGGGAGATTCAGATTAGAGACTCCAAAAAAAAAAAAAAAAAAAAGTGGGTGTTTTGTTTTGGTTTGTTTTGGGGGGAAAAAAAGGTAGGGGGTTGAAGGAAAAAAAAGGGGAGGAGGGGGGAAAAAAAAGAAAAAAACAAAAAAT
>Ga0099822_1004342_pt1 | contig 18462 bp, 8 predicted proteins | sample CowpeawhiteBW_FD_76839 | JGI IMG/M metagenome (GOLD analysis project Ga0099822, IMG submission 76839) | Root nodule microbial communities of legume samples collected from California USA - Cow pea white BW | ecosystem: Host-associated > Plants > Roots > Nodule | place: USA: California | collected...
ATATATATTTATATATTATATATATATATATATATATATATATATATATATATATATATATATATATATATATATATATATATATATATATTGTGGCTAGAACAATAATAAAGGGGCAAGAATTACATTGTCAATTCTTCTTTATTGTACTAGAGCTTTTTCTGATATCATCAAAATGACGGACGAAGCAAAGGTGAGAAAGACAATCTCATCTTATGATATAACTACTGAAACAACACTAGAAGCCTTTTGATGCATGTTCAACTGAATAGGGAGAATTATGATGAATGGGCTCAATCTTTAAGAACTTCTTTGAGAGCAAGGAAGAGTTTGGGTTCATAGATGGAACAATAAAAAAACATATAGAAAAATCCCTAGATCTTGAAGACTAGTGGACTAATAACTCTTTGTTGGTATCATGGATAATGAACACCATTGAACCCAAACTGCATTCAACGATGTCGCACATGAAAGTAGCGAAGGACCTGTGGACAAATGTCAAGGAACGCTTCTCAGTATCTGATGGGCCATGTATACAACAACTTAAAGAAGATTTGATTGAATGCAAACAAAAAGGAATGACCATCGTTGCATATTATGGCAAGTTGAAGAAGTTGTGGGTGGATTTGGCCAACCATGAAAAGACACCTACATGTACGTGTGGCAGATACACCTGTGACCTCAAAGCCAAATTAGAAAAGAGGCGTGAAGAAGAGAAGATTCATCAATTTCTCATGGGTCTCGATGAGGCTACTTATGGGATAGTGAGATCCAACATACTTTCTCAAGATCCTTTGCCGAGTCTGAATAAAATCTATTCAATCTTGGTTCAAGAAGAACATGTGAAAAATGTTACTTGAGGCAAGGAGGATCGCAATGAGATCGTGAGCTTTGTTGTTTACAATGTAGGAAGAAGTCATGGCAGGATTGAAAGTAAGGACCGAAACATAATATGCAACAATTATAATCGCTCTGAACATGACTTTGAGAAGTGCTTTAAAGTAATTGGTTATCTTAAGTGGTGGGGAGAACGCCCTCGAGAAATTGGACGAGATAATAGTCGTGGGAAAGCTAGACAATAAGGAAAGACTATGGTTTCTAAAGGACGTGGTATGGTGACTAAAGCAAATGCAACACAAGCTTGTGTGCCCAGACCAAAACCTAATACCACAATAATCGATGTTGACAACTCTGCTACTGGTGGGCTGAATGGCGAACAGTGGTGAACTTTGGTGAATCTATTAAATAATGTCAAATTAGACACTACTGAAAAGCTAACTGGTAAGCATAATTTTACTCAATGGATTATCGATATAGGTACTTCTCATCATATGATAGGAGAGCTAGGATACTTGACTAATGCGAGAAATGTCTTGGAATGCCTAGTAGGGCTTCTATATGGAAAAAAAAATTTTGCTGCTAAGGAAAGAATGGTGGTGCTTAGTTAAACATTAAAATAAGAAATGTTCTCTATGTGCCTAACTTGAAATGCAATCTGATTTCAGTATCACGGCTTACTGATGAATGAAGTTGTATGGCTCAATTTACTGACAAATTTTGTGTTTTCAAGGATTGTGTCTAAAGAATGGTGATTGGAACAGGTGAACGAAGATAGGGGGTCTACTATCTTCAAGGAATGACTTTTGTTACCACTATTGTTGTAAAATCTAAGAATGATTTCAATTTATGGCATATAAGACTTGACACCTTTCTTGTAAGGTTATAGAGCTTATTCCAAATATTGGTGTTAGTAGAAATAATGCAAGGTGCAATAAAACTTGTGATGTTTGTCTTAGAGCAAAGCAATGTCGTGAAACTTTTCCTTTTAATATTAATAAAGCAGTGGATATTTTTTAACTAATTCATTGTGACTTGTCGGGACCCTATCAAGTTGTGTCTAATTGTGGTGCTCAATATTTTTTGACCATTGTAGAGGATTATTCACGAGCTGTATGGATTTATTTTTTAGAAGAAAAGAAAGAATTTTTCACACGCTTGTGTCAATTATTTTCTATGGTGAAACGTTAATTTAACAAGCAAGTGAAAGTTTTGCATAGTGATAATGACACAAAATTTGTTTGCATGGATAATTATTTTCAAAATCATGGGATTGCACATGAAACATCTTGTACAAGAACCCCTCAAAAAAATGGGGAGTAGAACGAAAGCATAAACACATTCTCAATGTTGCTCGTGCACTACGCTTCCAAGCATATCTTCCTATTAAATTTTGGGGCGAATGTGTTCTAATTGTAGGATATGTAATCAATCGCACACCCTTAGTTGTATTAAATGGAAAAATTTCATATGAGATGCTCTATATCAAACCATCATCTTTTAATCATTTACATGTGTTTGGGTGCTTATGTTATGTTCATAACCAAGACAATAAAGGGGAGAAATTTGCAGATCCTAGTCGGAGGTGTGTTTTCTTGGGATATTCGTATGGTACAAAGGGTTGAAGACGGCGTGCTAAAATATCGTCCACACGGTTGTGAGGTTTTGTGACATATGCCATTTGCAACATATACCCCTATCCCACTTCGCTTGCTACTTGTCACACCTCAGGTACACCTTATCCTACAACATATTATGTTAATTATGACAAGTTCTGTGTACACCATAGACATTATTTGGCACTTGTCAGTGTAAGCACTAAACCTAAGTCATTTGTTGAATCCATGAAAGATGACCGATGGAAGCAAGCCATGCAGACCAAGATATAAGCATTGGAGAATAATGGGACCTGGACGTTATAACCGCTGCCACCTGGCAAGAAAACTATTGGGAGCAAATGGATTTATCGAATAAAGTATAAATTTGATGGTTCGGTTGAGCGGTTCGTTTAGTGATACTAGAAAATAACCAAGTTGAAGGACTTGACTATACTAAAACCTTCGCTCTTGTTGGAAAGATGATAATTGTGCTTACCTTTCTAGTTATTGCAGCTGCTAGAATTTGGGAGCTTCATTAAATGGATGTTCACAATGTTTTTTTGCATGGAGATTTGCAAGAAGAAAAGTATATGAAACTTCCTTTAGGATTTCGATCTGGAATTTCAAGCAAAGTTTGCAGACTTCACAAGTCATTGTATGGCTTGAAACAAGCTCCTTGATGTTGGTTTGCAAAATTTATTAGTGCTTTGAAACACTATGGATTTACAAAATCTGCTTCCAATCATTCATTATTTACACTGCAACGTAAAAATGTGCAACTCCATGTGTTGGTCTATGTGGATGATCTCGTGATTTCTAACAATGACGATGTTGCTATCAAAGCCTTCAAAACATACTTGTGTGCATGTTTTCATATGAAAGACCTTGGACCGATGAAATATTTTCTAGGCATTGAGATGGCTCATAACTCTACTAGAATCTTCTTGTGTCAACGCAAATATGCGATATTATATTTGAAGTAGGATTGTTAGGAACTAAGCAGGTTGGCTCTCCCATAGATCCCTAACACCGCCGATCTTTAGCTGAAGGTGCTCTTCTTCCAGATCCCAAACAATATCGAAGGTTGGTAGGACGATTAATTTACCTTTCTGTTACTAGGCCTGAACTTTCTTATTGTGTGCATACAATTGCACAATTAAATCAACATCCTCAACAGAAACATTGGGAGGCTACCCTACGTGTTGTGCATTTTTTTGAAGGCTAATCCTAGACAAGGAATTTTGTTAAGTATTGATTGTGATTTACAACTTTATGCGTGGAGTGACTCAGATTAGGTTGGTTGTCCTTTGACTAGAATTCTCTTACCGGTTGGTTTATTCTTCTTAGTAATTCACCCATCTCATGGAAAACTACAAAAGAACACATTGTGTCTCGTTCTTCTGCAAAAGTAGAATATTGTTTTATGGCTACTACCATTTGTGAGCTAAAATGGCTGAAGGAACTCTTGTCATGTTTTAGTATCAATCATCATAGCCTTATAAAAACTCTAATATGATAATCATTCTGCTTTTTACATTATCGCTAATCATGGTTTCCATGAGCGAACCAAACATCGAAGTGGACTGTCACTTTGTCCGTGATGAAGTTTTGGGAGGAATTATTGCTACAGGTCATGTGCCTTCTCATGCTCAACTAACATATATCTTCACCAAGGCTTTAGGGAAGACCTAATTTGAATGTGTTTTTTCCAAGTTGGGCATTTGTAATCCATATACCCCAACTTGAGAGGAGTAATGAGATATTCCTTAATAATTGTTGGTACTCCCTAATATTCTCCATAAATATTTTCTGTTATTATAACTGATTTTGTTAGCACAATTATAATATTTGTTATAATTGTGACAGTTTGTACAAATTATATTTAGGAATGGTTTAAATGTAATTAGTATAGATTGAGATAGCTAGTTATATAATCTTTGTGTATATATATTGCGGTTGGAACAACAATAAAGGGACAAGAATTACATTGTCAATTCTTCTTTAGTATCATAGTGCTAATATAGGTTTATTTCTTACCACTTTACTATCTTACTTTTTTTTTAGGCTCATCGTGTTTCAATCACACTTTGATCAGATGGAGGAGGTACCAAAGACAAGACATCACTTTTGGTGAACTAGTTTAGTTTTTCCTCCATTGCTGGAATCTAGTTTTATCTAATAGGGATTCATTTATGTTTTTCCACTCTTCTTGCTTTTAGCTGCTAATTTGCATCTATGTAAATTCAAGATCAAAATCTAACAACCATCAATTTGAGAAAAGTTGTTAAATTTTATATTTACGGTTTCTTCAATAATCAAGGTATAAGGGTTATAAATTGTTAAATTTTACATTTTGTTGAGGTTTTCTTAGTGAAGAGAAATTGCGGTATATGTAATTTAACTCACAGAATATCTAAAACTCTCTATTTTTGAACTCAAATCCATGGCCACTTTGATACTTTGAGAAATAAAAACCTTGCTTCTTTAATACCCAAATTTTCTTAGGTCCTTTCCAATTAACACTATGGTGTCCAAATTTACCATAATGGGAACAAAAACTTATTTTCTTTTTATGAGGACTGTTATTATGATCTTTCTTTCCTTGAAGATCACATCCAAGTTCACTCTTATCCAACACATGACTGAAGGTTGAAACCAAAAGATTTTGAGCTTTAGAGCTCTCAACAAATTTTTTGAAATCATGCTTTCAACATGTTATCTTTTCCTCCCAACTGTTGGTTTTGACTACGTTTAATAATGTAATTTGTTTTAGAGTAGATACTTTCTAACAATATGTAACTTTGTGAGCTTATCTAATATTGCATAGTTAGGCGATGGTTTTCTTCAAATTATATGTCAATCTTTTGTTAAAAAATATAGTTAAAAGGACTCTTCCTTCTCAAGTTAGTTTAAGTAAAGTAACATGCAACATAATATATTAAGGAAAGAAAATTATTAAACATATCTTGTATAGGTTCATCTGATAGTGCAAAGTGATTCCAATTATTGACCAACTAGTAAAGTTTCATTAGGTAAACTACTCTTGCAAAGTACAAATAAGTACTCTTTCATATCATAATCATTCATGGCTAACCTCGTACAAGTATTATTTTGTATCATAGCCATTTCTGAGTAACCCTATCAAGTATTCTTTGACACTTAACATCTCTTAGCTAAAAATCCTAATTATTTCTTCAGATTATAGCCACCTTTGACTAATCTTATATGAGTATTGTTTAAATAACTAGCAACTCATGGCTTAATGTGAGTATTCTTTAAACAACAAGCAACTCCTAACTTAAGACAAAGAGAATGTGTTTTGTGATCAACATGTCATAGGTTTCGCTCACTAGAGATGTGTTGCATCATTCTCCATTTACAAGGATAAGCACTCTTTACTATTTTTCTAAAGGTTGAACATAAATCGTATTCTTTCAAAGCTTCAAGGAACCAAAAAAAATTGGAAGAGTTTTAGCACTTGCAAATAATTATTTTTCTTGATGTCTTTTTCTTCATAAAGAGTCCTTAAATAGGTGCTTGAAGGAGCAATTGTTGCTATCTCTTTTCTGGCTATTGAGTTTCTTTGAACTCATTTTGAATATCTTCTTCTCTTCTATTCTATAACAAGTTTGATAATTGATAAGATTTAAATCTACTTCATGCATCATTAATTATTCTTCGTGCAACATCCTTGATAGCTAATAATATTTATCTCCCTGGGTTACATGGTGTTTTATCCAAGTCATGATAAAAACGCACATCGTACATGAAAAATAGATGGAACTGTTGAACTATTCTTATTTTAGGACAATTGGTGGACAAAGAAACTTACCTAAATCCTCTAGAGATTTTAGAATGCAATTGCATTTAGAGTGGATCTTGCAATAGATGGTGAAGACATTACCTGTAACATGGAATTAAGCTTCAAGAATATCTAGCTTAAAGTTTGTTTGCACTTTCATCTTATCATCATCATCACTTATAACATGAAGTGAAAGAAACCATTTAGTGCTTAGTCGTTTTATCGGACAAAGCACTCCCATGATCCAGTCTTTTTAAACGTCGATCAAACAAAACTTATTCATATAGTTAATGAAAATTATATAGTTGTTGAATTTTATTCTAGCAATATCCGAATACACTCAACATAAATGTTACATAGTATAGAAAAATCACAAAACATCTCTCCATTCAGAAAATTTCTACACCATAAAATTAAAACAATCATTTGAACAAATTCTCAAGTAAAAGTTTCATTCCATTTCTTCATATTTCTACATCATTCCAACTTTATTATTTTATTTTTTTTTGATCATATTCTCTTCAAGATATCGCATAAATTTAACCAAAAATTTCTTCTACATGATCTAAATATTTGTCCTCATATCTCACATTAATATTGAACACACCACATGCGTTCAAAATACATTCTCCTCCAAAAATTATAAACCTTCTTTAATTTTATCCATTATAAACACAAATATGAACAAAAACAAAAAGATAAAAATCTCCCTTTACATTCCACATCAATATAAAATGCTCTCTTAATACTTTTGTCCTTCAAAAATTATCAATATTTTTTATTTCCAACCATAACGTAAAACAGATATGAACAAAATAATAAGAAAAAAAAAATTCCTTACATTCCACATCAATCTTAATCTGAGAATAATTAACATCATCTACCCTCAAAATGCTTTTCTTGCTAAAACATTTTCTTTTCTTTCTCTCCAATTCTAATTAAAACAAAATAATTATAATCAAAATAATAAACTACACAGAAACATCTCTTATCTTTTTTCTTATAGTATCTATACTTTCTTGAAATATTTTTCTTGATGAACATTTATTCCTTTCTATATCTATATATTTCATTTTTCCTTCGATATCTTTTCTCAATTTCCTACATTTATACGTAATTTTGTTTTTTAATTGACATTAATATATTAAAATTGCTCACGGGCTAATTTTGTTTCTATAAAATATCTATATTTTCTTAAGTATATATAATTAATTTTAAGTATATACTTTTTAACTAAAAAACTTTACATACATTAAAAGAAAAGTTAATCAATACTTTTGTCGAAGGTAATTATTCAACCGTTTCTCAATATTACTCTTTTACTTAATTTTGAATCCTAATTTTGTTTAAAATTATGTCATGTTGGCTTTTACTTTAAATTGACGTTAATATCATTTAATGGATGTTACATGTTAGTATATTAAATTTTAATATATTTTTTTCTTTTTTTCGTAAACCTTTTTTTATTTTTTCATCTCCTTCCTTCTCCTCCCTCATTCCATCCCTCTTTCTCTTTCTCCTTCTCCTTCCTCCTCCTCTTCCACTACACCACACCCACTAGCAAATTCTCTCCACACACAACATTAGTCAAATTCATTCTGGATATTTTTGAAAATTTAGTTATCATTGTTAGCAAAAAAAAAAAAAACATTGTTTCCATTACTAGTGGTGCTTGTGGGCATTAGCCTTGTGTGTGTGAGAGGACAGGGACGGATCTATAAATACAAGAAAGGGATTATTGAAAGGAAATAAAAATTAAATCACAATACATAAATACATGATACTTCTTATTTAAGTTGGTTGTGCACGTTGTTCCTTCATGTCATAAAATTTATCAACCATAGAGTTTGTATCAAACTTCTCAACAATCCTTTTCTCAATGTAGGTAATCAAACAATCAACTAGAAATTCATCTCCCATATTATTTCTGAGACAATTTTTAACAATCTTCATAGCTGAAAAATAGCTCTCAATTGTAGCAATTGAAACAGATAGAATTAATACCAATGAATTAAACGATCAATTAAGGGATAAGTCAAATATTTTCTTGTTTTCACCAATCCTTGACATAGCTTAGAAATTTTAGATAGATTTATCATTTCAAAATAAAATGGAACATCAAGTTCATAATGTTGAGCATGTATTCTAAGATGCAACATTCCCTGATCTGTAAAATCATCGGGATAAAATTTTATTGCCAAATTACAAATTTTCTCTCCACATCAAATGATTGTAAGTAATTTCACTATATTATCACAAAAATATACTATTAAACTTATGTAACTCACAATGGGTTTGTGTTGACTTACTTAAGCATATTTTGTTTTTTCAATTTATTGTGTATATTTATTACTATACAATCAAAGTGTATTGAGTTGGCTCATCAATTTATTATAGTACAATCAAAGTGTTCACCTATTTAACTAAGCATTACTATAAAGATAGTTAGTGAAAATCAAAGTGTCAATCTATATAATTGGACAAACAAACCAATTAAGCATCTAAACATCCATACATTATTTAACAACATTCTAGTTTTTTAAAAAATCAAATTGTCAACCTACATAAATAGAAGTTGTCAAACTCACACTTAAAAAACTTTAATATTTTCCAACCCAACTAATGATGAGTCAAGTTAGCATGAGTCAGGTTAGCAGATGAATTTGAATCCATTTTGACACTTTAATGTACTAAATATAGTGTAACAAAATAAAAACATGAAAATTATGAATGTAGTTGGTAGATATGTTATGCAATAGATGACAACAACTATCCGAAGCTAATATTGAAAGAGGTGGAGAATAAGTAATTCATTATATTTTATCAATTCATTAGTAAGTAAAAGTTTTGCAACTTATGTTGGTGTTTTTCATGAATACATATTAACCTTACAAGAGTCATGTAGACAAAATATTTTATCTAATTTTATCGCACTTTGGATAATTGACATATTTGAATAATATTTACACTTTATAGTTGATTAATTTAACTTATTTAAAATAGTTTATTTTAAAAGTTTTATTGATAATTTTAATGTTAAAGTATAATTATTGGCACAAACCTACAATACTTTCTTGTATAACCTAAATGTCTTTTTTTGAAAAAAGGAAACAATGATGGAGGTATTTCAAGAACTTTTATTTTAGTTTAGATAAAATGTCCAATTATTCAGTTTAAAATTTTGATCAATATGCCATATAAATTTTTTAGAATCAATAATAGCTAAAGTATTTGAAATTTAATGATAAATTTAGATTCTAATTTATTAATTAATTATAATTTTTTTGTTAATGATAGAGACTATTTTAAATATCAATAATTTTTAATTTATAAAATATTGTTTAACTTAGTTAATATAATAACTAATTATCTTTTATCACTAAACTAAGTTGCTACTTATAGAGTATTTTGAACTTGATCCAAGTGATGTAAATGAATTATTTGTGTCCTAATCTGTCTCTGCTACCAAGGAAAATTAGTGGAAGTGTACATGATCGATCATTATAGAGAATATCTTATTGTAGTCATTACTATGCTTCTAGTTATTAACGTGTCTTAGAGCTTGTTTAAACTATACATGTTTTTCTTTAATATGCACACCTTTTTTATTTCTTTTTTCTGAGAAGCCTTCAAGTTGATGCATGTAAATCTTCTTATCTAAATCTCCACGAAAAAATGTAATCTTGATTGGTCAACAATATATATCAAGTATTTTTCTAGTAGGCATATGAGGCAGAGAATACCTTCTTAAAAATAAGAGTTAGGGTATAAGGCTTTGATGTGTCAAGTTGTTAATCATTATTATTTTCAATTGATTCATTGAGTTAGGGGACATCTTCCACCTTTACACATACACACTACACCACTTCATTCTAAGTTGCTAATGTATGTGTTTTCTTTGTCCTTGTACATCACTCTTTCATTGAATATCACATCTCTATTAGGAATCATCTTTTTGTTTTCATTATTCCATTGGTTGTAACCAAACTCATTCTCATCATAACCAATGAAAGTGCATACCTTTGATTTGGGATGAAATTTTTTTCTACCTTGGTCACTATTATGCAATTTTGTCTCATCCTCTACCAAGGCTTTCCAAAATATTGATTATAACAATAAATTTAGTTTTCTAATTGTAAAACGTTTAAGTGCTCAAATGTATCAACAAACTCATTTCATTCTTTTTGTTAATGATTCTAAAAACAAAATACTTTTGTGGGTTATAATTATCATTTGTTTTTCTCAAATAATATTAGAAGGTTTTGGTATTGTCGTGGAGATTCTATTTTCTTTACAATTATTTAGCTATTCCTTTATGGGATTAGAAATTGTAAAATCTTATAAACATTTGTAATCAATTCATTTGATTTTTTCCTTTTTCGAAGATCAACTAATATATTTAAATCATAAATCAGATATACGAATACCATATCCTACCCATCTGGAAGATACTTATGTTTCAAAAAGTATATCCATACATTTTTATAATGATCACCAATAAAAGCCACAAATTATTGCTTCCACAAATGACATTTTTTTGTAGTTTTGTAAGAAGTGTCATTCTTTTTACTAAACATTTGTCATTACATCCTTTAAAATCTTCTAATGCTCTCCATGTTGCGTAGCATCGGTCAATTGGCCTATTGAAATTAAGTTTTTTGTCAAATCAAGAATATGTCTAACATTTTTAAACTCACATACAAAGTCCATTTAACTTAATCTCCCCTACACTTTTACCAACAATCTCACAATATTTCTCATTATATCAAAGTAAACATTGTCAAGGATTCTAGGAATATAATTCTCAAAGAATTCTTTATATGAAGTGCCATAAATGGATGCTCTAAATCCTAACACATAAGACTCTTCTTTTTCTCTTCCCAAGGTATAAGCAACATCTTCCCATGCCTTCTCTAGATTCTTTGTTGCATTCTTCCACTATTTTTTTTTTGCCTAAATTTTTCACAATTAAAATACTCAATTAGTTGTGGGAACTACAATTATTCTTGGACATATACCTCATTCATGTATTTACCACATCCATTTCCTCTAGTTAAATTTTCTCACTCTATGAAAAAATTGAAGAGTTTGGAGATTCAACTAGTTTTCTCTATTAAATCATTTCACTAAGGATTAGACCATGCATATCATTGAATCTCAATTTGATGCTTCTTGATTAGCTACTTTTAGTTGTGACAATATCATTTCAACTTTCAGTTAGAGAAGATAAAAGTATCAATGATTGCACTTCTTTATGAAATTTAATTCCAACTAAACTCACTGATAGACTATATTGAGTTCATTAAGATGTGGCACTACCAATGCATCTTCTATGTCCGCAAATTACATAATTACCTCATCAAATGAACTTTATTTAAGGCTAATGATTTTTCATACACATTACTCAAAGTCTCTACAAGAACCATTGTGGTTTTTTTGTTTGCAATATTAATTGCAACATTGCAAGATAACATGACTCAGATGATTTTGAGGTCAAGAAGATCCCAATATTCATCCTTTAATCCCTCTTATTTGTTCCTAAGGAGAGGTTAATACAAATTTTTGTTAAATAGATAATATTTTATTTTACATCTCCCAAAAGTAAAATTTTGTACCATTAAACTTCTCAATTTTAACCTTTATTTCCTATACAACCATTTCTCTCACTCAAATTTGTCCTTATAAATTTTTTAGAATTAGTAAAAATTAACACCAAAGCTAATATACTAGTTAATGAGAAATTATGAAAAAAATCTTATAATTAGATTTATAACATATAAAATAAATATTGAACAATTGCACACAAAATTGATAGTGGATTTAAGTTAACTATGCATATGTACCATGTTGATGTAGATATATTATTGGTAAAGGAGAAACAAAATATATATACAAACATTCAACTCACAATCTAGTTACACTTACGAAATATAAATAATATTTTTCTCCTCAAGAATTTTCACTCTCTCACATTGTTTTCTTTTCTTGTTTAATTATTTATTTAATGTAGTTATAACATGATATTATTTATACATACACATGCAGAGCTTATAATCCTTGCATTTTATTTTCCTATTTTTAAGTATTTCTCAAATATATTTGTTTTCTTATTTTGCCTCAACAAAGGAACAAATTCGTCCATTAAATTTTGCTTTGCATGATGTCCAACAATCTCCCACTTAAAGACTAATTTCAATTTGCATTTACACTCCATAATGCAAGAAGCCTTCACATGTTTTCCATTCTAGTAGGCTAGTGAAGTACAACACAAGTTCAATTTCTTAATGGTTACTTCATTTGTCAACATAGTTATTGGATTCTTGTTTATATTATCACCTCATCTTGAACCAAAGATTTGGTAGAGTGATAAAGGATATTGGGGTCTTCTTGACAGGCAAGCCCTCAAAGCTATTTGTTTGACATTATGGAACTCTATCCCGTTTGCATGGAAAATTCATAAGCTATATAAATGGAGTTCATTTGCTATGGTGGTTGTTTAGTTTGCAAAAAATAAGAAGGGCATCAACACAACATCACAATGAACTCAATATAGTCACAAATCGATTGAGATTTATTGGAATTGAATTCGATGAAGAAATATGAGCATTGATACTTTTTGTCTTTTTTATTGAAAGAATGGAATGTTGTTGTCACATGTGTGAATAGTTCATAAAAAGTAATAAATTGAAATTTGATGATGTTCGTAATATGATTCTTAATAAAGAGATTCAACAAAAAGAGCGAAGTGAGAAAGTTAAGTGAATCAATCAACCTCTTCATTTTTTAATACAAAACCAAGAGGGAGAAAATCGATTACGATATAATAGGAGCGTCGTATAAAAAGACCACAAGAGTTCCAAATATAAGAATTATCAAAGTTCCCATAAAGACCATCAAGTGTTTTAGAATTATGGAAAGATTAGACATTACAAAAATCAGTGCAAGATTTCATCAAAGAATAAAAAGGGAAAGTCGAGACAAATCTTAAATCCACCTTAGAAGGTTATAATGTGTCAATATGCTCTTTAGAAAGCAAGGAAGAATCTTGGATGTTAGATTCAAGAGCATCTCTTCATGCTACTTCTCAAAAATAATTCTTTGAGAATTATGTCCTTGGTAATCTTGGAAAATTTTCCTTGATAATGGACAATATTTTCATATTGTTGGGAAAGGTGTTGCGAAGATTAAGTTGAACGAGTCAATTTGGGAATTGAAAAATATCAAACACATATAATTTGGCGAAGAACTAATGGTTACACAACAGTCCTCCACGACTATCATAGGAAGATTTCAAAGGGTGTAATGACAATTGTTTTAAGGTAAAAAGTGTAGTACTCTTTACAAGACTATAAGAGCATGTTATTTTATTGTAGTTTCAACAAATGAAAATCTCAATTATGATACCAAAGGTTAGTCAATATAATGAGAAATGAATGAAGATTATGCACTCAAAGGATAAATTATTGAGCCTTCGATTAATAGAAATTGACATTTGTGAATACTGTAAGTTAAAAAGTATAAACGAGTTAGCTTTCAAATAAGTGGATGCACCCCAAAGAAAGAGAAACTTGTTTGACATTTGTGAATACTATATAAGTTAGAAACTATAAACAAGTTAGCTTTCAAATAAGTGGAAGCACCCCAAAGAAAGAGAAACTTGTTTGACATTTGTGAATACTATATAAGTTAGAAAGTATAAACAAGTTAGCTTTCAAATAAGTGGAAGCACCCCCAAAGAAAGAGAAACTTGTGCTTGCTCCCTTTGAGGTTCAGCAACTACCTCATCCATTGGTTGGAAGCAAAATGTCGATACTTTTATTGCTAATCATTCTAAGAAAGTATGGATGTGCTTTCCGAAACATAAGTATGAAGTATTTGAAGCTTTCAAGATTTGGAAAGTCACGGTAGAAAATGAGGTAGGATTGAAGAACAAAATTCTTATAACTAACAATAATGATGAATACAAAGACAATATATTCATGCTTACCAAATAACTCTAAAAAAAGTATTTAATGCAACACCTTAGTTATCAATTGAGGTTCACTAATACCATTAGAGCACAAAATGGCAAAAGGTGTATGGAATGGAAAATAGGTTTTTGGTTGCGTAGCATATGTGCATAATAGTGGAAGAATAAACTTGATCCTAAATTGAAGAAGTTCACTTTCATTGGTTATGGTGAGAATGATTGTGGCTACCGCCTACAGGATAATGAAATAAAAAAATGATTCATAGTAGACATCCATTTTAGCAAAAGAGTCGTGTACAAGGACACAAATATCACATATATTAGCAACTTAGAGCAAAGTTCCTAGTGTATATAAATGTGGATGGTGTCCCAAAAACTCTTATAATTGATGCTCCTCACCTAGAGGAATTAATTGAAAATAACAATGACAAACAACATGACATGTGATAGCCTTCTACTCCAACTCCTATTTTGAAAAGATCTCATATTCCCTAGAGGAAATACCTGAATTATATACTTTTAATTGGTGAATGAAAGCCTGATATCTATGTGGAAGCATGTCAAACTTCATATGCTAGTGAGTAGGATTTGCCATGAAAGATGATATGAAGTCTTTAATATCTAATAATACATGGAAACAAATAGAGCTAACTATTGAGAAAAAGGCATTTCACGGCAATTTAGTGTAGTGTATTGTGTGAAGGAAGATCATGATGGCCCTAATAGATACAAGTATGACTAGTTGTCAAAGGATTTCAAGAAAAAAGGAAGAAGTTGACTACACATAAATCTTTGGTCAAGTTGTAAAGTTCAACGCTATCAAGTCAATCTTAAGTATCATTACCTAGTGAAAGGCTCTTAACTTGAGCAACTGGACATAAAACCCTTGATTTTTTTCCTCAGAACTTATGAGGAGATTTGCATGCATGAACCTGGAGGTAAGAAGGCAAAATAATATATGTATATTACAGAAAAGTTTGTGTGGTTTCACTACTAGAAACTTTCATAAAACATGGAATTTTTCTTGCAAATTTGCTAAATAAATTTGCATGAAAAAACTTTTTTCTACCATTTTTTTCTAAGAATTTTAATTGGTATGTAATTCCTTCATGGGTAATTATTTTCTACAAAATTATAAAATTTGCAAGTATTTCCTACAAAATTTGTTGTGAAAAGTGTTTTATACAAAATATTTTGCAAGAAAATTGGTAGCAATTTCTTGCAAATTTTTTTTCACAACAAAATTTGTAAGTATGTCTTACCAAAAAATTTTTAAAACAAAATTGGCATGAAATATGAGTTTTTTTAGTAGTGTTTGAAACAAGCTCTAAGACAAATGATATAAGAAGTTTGAAAGCTTCATGCATAGAAAGGGATTTTAGAAGTTCAATGCCAACCACTACCGTTACTTTAAGAGATATAAGTCTATTTATATGATTTTGTTACTTTATGTTGATGATATGATAGTAGCCAATTTAGATATGGACAAGATCAAAAGTTTGAAGCAACAATTGTCGAAAGAGTTTGATATGAAGGACTTGATTCCAACAAAAAAGATCCTTTGACTGCAAATCATGAGACATAAGCAAGAGGCATGTTATATCTTAGGTAGATTACATAAACCATGTTTCACAAAGATTCAACATGCATAACACCAAATCGATTAGAACACCTTTGGCCAATCATTTTCTCTTATTCAAGGATTAGTCCCTTTAGACAGAAGAGGAAAAAGAAATCGTGGCTAAAATTTCATATTCTTCAACAATTGAAAGTCTGATGTACATAATGGTCTATATGAGACCAAGAATTAGTCACGTAATGGGATTTGTTAGCCTATTTATGTCAAATCCAAGTAAAGCTTATAGGAAAGTAGTTAAATGAAATTTGAGGTATCTACAAGGCATTACAGGAAAGAATTTGTGATTTAGTAAAGGGGAATTAAAAGTACCTTTGGAAATGCAAACTTTGAGGGTGAAGTTGATCATCAAATAAGTATCATTGGTTACATTTTTGTTGCTAATACTATAAATGTTAGTTTGATATCCCATGTATATATAAGATTGTCGCTTTATTCATTACAAAGTTGAGTCTGTAGCAATGAAATGAGTCAGTAAAGAATTTATATGGTTTCAACATTTGTTATAAGTTGAGATTCATCTAGAAGAGTGTTTTCCATAAAAACTCATCTTTAGTTCATGAGATTTTTTCTAATGGGATGCTATATATCGAGAAAGATTTAAGAAGTAAGAATCTAAGAGACATATTTATAAAGGTAGTAATCATAGATAAATTAAAGTTGTAATCAACTTCAATATACAAGAGAATGATGTTGCATTTGTTAAGATCTGAAGACAAATTGAAATTAGAGTTGGAGATTGTTGTACTTGGTAATGTAAAGCAAAATTTCATGGAAGTATTTCTAAGCTAAAGAAAAAAAAAACAATAAATTATAGAAAAGTGTAAAAATAAAAAGGAAAAAAAATGGAAGGATTAGAAACTTTGCATGTATAAATAACATATGTTATAATTATGCAAATAATATTCTAACTTCGAAGAAAAGGAAAGAGAGAAAATAAGAATTAAAAATAATATTTTATTTTCTGATTTATTTGGATTGTAAGTTTAATATTTTTAAACACTTTCATTTTTTGTTTTTTCTTTATCAATAATATATCTTCAACAACTAAAAGATGTAAACATAATTTACTTAATTTTAATATCAATTTTGTATGTAATTATTCTGTATTTATTTTATTTTTTGTAAAGGCAAATATCCAAACAAGCCTAACGTCCAATTTATAATTTAAATTAACTAAAAGTAAATCTAATTTAGTATTGAAACTTACACTTGTAATTAGCATCAAAGCAATCCACATTTACAATTAAAATAGGTTGAAAAAATACCTATTTGACTTTTGACTTTCTCAATTTGAAATAATAGGTTGAAAAAATAGGTTGAAGATCAATTTGAAAGTCTGATGTCGGTAAACTATCAAATCCCCACGATAGAACTTATTTGACTTTCTCCTTTGTATTTCAGCTTATGCTGCTTTGAACACTTCAAAATACTCCGTAGATAATTTTACTCTCCCCTTCTTAGGCATTCTTAGCCCTTGTTTATATTATTAATGATTATTGATGTATCGTTCTTTTTCATTCCACACCCAAAGAAATCAAATAGATAAAGTAAGTTTTAAAGATTTACCCTTGTGGACTTTAACTTTGGATTTGTTGCCTCCATCATCCTTCTTTTGTTCAAATTCTACAACGATTGAGCAAAACCTAGTGTTTAAAATTAACAACAAAGTTAAATAATACAATGTACATAACTTAATGTGAAAGTTAAAAAATGGAGAAAATAGGTGAAAAACTTAGAAAAAAAGAGTTAAAGGAAAAAGCAAAATGAAATAAATACTATTTTCAAAAGATTGAAAAGAATCCTACAGACTGTCTTGTGACTCTAACCATTCTCCTAATATGAAAAAGCAAACTAAACTGTCTCAAATGATATTATAATTAAATAATTTTTTATCATAATTGAAGCAACAATAACCTTTTCTTAATAATTTATGGATTAATCATATTGAGAAATTATGTTGTTGGAAATTCTGAACGCATGATGAATAATCCAATTTCAATCTTATTTCTTTTATATATTCAAAATGGCATCACCAAGAATAGATTATCAAATCACTTTACTAAACCACCACAAAGAAAAAAAAACATATCAATTAGCTTTACCCTATAAACATTGTAAACACTTCATGGACACTCGAATAAAACTCACAAAGAAACATCAAAGATATTCCAAAGAAGCTAGTTTTAAATTATGATTGTTCTTAATTACTTGTAGTGGTGGTATAAAGTGGTTTCTTGTTTGAATCTTGAACTCTTCCAATTGTTCTGTTTCTAAATTGGGTTTCTCAGTTATGAGAAAGCATAGATATAGAAAGGAAATTTTGTTGCTTATCAGAAAATTTCTCCGGAAATGAAGAAACTCCAGCAGTGTAACGGCCTCCATTCCGTTTGAGCTAGTCATCAGCCACTTCAAGCGGGGTTAAAAACCTTTCTAAATTGCCACATCACATCTTTGTTAAGTTTGGTAATGGAAGTTATTAAATAAAGGAGATATAGGAAAATGATTGTTTGACAAAGTAAATTTGACAATTTTTTTGACAAACTGACGTGGCTTTAATTAATTGAATTTTTTAACTCAAAAAATATTGCATGCACGTGTGAGAGAGAAATGTGAAGGA
>Ga0099822_1004346_pt1 | contig 18458 bp, 11 predicted proteins | sample CowpeawhiteBW_FD_76839 | JGI IMG/M metagenome (GOLD analysis project Ga0099822, IMG submission 76839) | Root nodule microbial communities of legume samples collected from California USA - Cow pea white BW | ecosystem: Host-associated > Plants > Roots > Nodule | place: USA: California | collected...
AAAAAAAAAAAAAAAAAAAGTAGCTCCGATTGCAGTTTCTATTGCCAGTCAACATACAGAACAACCAAATTGCATGAACATAAACACAAACATTCTCAAAGCGGTTAAGAAAACAAAAGCACAGGGAAGTGAAATCCGAGAAAGAAAAACATTGCAAGTTACTCCTAACGTCTACAAAACAAATAAAAGAAACAGAAACATGAAACGAAGCACCTCAGATCTCAGAATCACGCAATCAGACCTCAGAAGAACGAAATATGAAGAAAAACAAGCGCGACGATCATCCATCGTCGATCATCGGCGGCGACAGGGATCACGAAAACGCACGTGATCGAACGAACGAGATTGAAACAACGCTATTCATCACAATCGAAGAAGAAGAAGAAAAAAAAAGTGTGGAGAAAAAAAGCAAAGGACCTTGAGGAAGGTGCTCTCGGGACACGGGAATCGCGGCATCGAATTCCATACACGCATAATAATACTATCATCACCGCCCTGTCACTCACTCTTCACATTCCATTTCCCTCACTCACTTAAACTACGATCACCCTTCACCGGTTCACCCCACCAACAACAACAACAGTTAAATAAAACTGATATGAACAATAATAATAATATTTATTATTATTATTATTATCAAACTTTTAATTAAAAATAAAATAAATAAAAAAAGAAAAGTTCATGGAAAGAAAGAGAGAAAAGAAAACAAAGGAGGTGATGGCCTTGTGTTCTCCACTCCACAAACGAGAACAGGGAATAAAAACCAACCAATCATACATCGCCAATCATCTCTTACTGTTACTGCAACGCTATTCGCTTTTTTCCACCCCGTGTTTTCAACAACACACGATAGTTTATCTCTATTAGTCCTGCGTTTCCTTTTTCCACGTCTTTTTTTCTTTTCTTTTTTCTTTCTTATTTATTTAACTCACGAATTTTGACTTCTCGAACTTTTTTGCGTCAACACCATGTAATAATATTCTTCATTGAAACGATAAAAAGGTAAAATGATTTTTCACTCCCACGTGACCTAGTGCTTCTCTGTCACAGCCCAAGAAATTTTGTTTGCTATGAGAAGAATTGAATATTAAAAAGTGTAGAGAGAAAAGAAAAAGAAAAAGTTGGTTTTAAGTTTATCTATTTTAAATTTTGAAAATAAAAATTTCAGCACAAGAGAAAATTGTTTAATTGCAAATTACTGTGTATTGTAAATATATTCACTTTTATAATAATTATTTTAAAAAAAGTATTTTGTTAAAAATGTTGAAAAAAAATTTATTTGTAAAAGTAAGGTACAAAAGAAATTAAAAAAGGAAGGTTAAAATGAATATGCTACTATCGTATGATTAGAATCAAATTATTCACCAAATTTTTAAATAATGAAACTTGAGAATATATAAATTATTCTTTCTTTTTAAGTTATATAGAATAATACTTTTTTAATTGTATAACAGAGGTGTGTGATTTTTAATAATGTGAAATTATTTCAATTTAACCACTAATAATAAGTTCAAGTTCTGCACCACTTTAAGTGAAAGATAGTTATTATTTATATTATAACCATTTTTTATATATTAAAAAATCTGTATATTTATTAATTTTATTTTTTATTTTTAATTTGCAGGTGTTGATAAAGTTGAAATAATTGTTTTTGGAAGAAAATAAAAGGCATGGGTTGATATTTATTATCATGTGGTGAGTGGTGATTGGTGCATAAAGAAAAAGAAAAAAAAAAGGTGAAAGGAGTGGATAATCGAATTTGGAACCATTGGTTTAGAAAGGAAAGCAGAAAAAAGTTTGTGGAAGACGGCTTGCAGTTTTAGCATGAAGTTGACGCCCCAAAAAAAGAGTCATATTAATACACAAAATACAAAATAAATGAAAATAAAAACAAGAAAAACAACTAACAAAAATTATGGAAATAAACATCACTTGTTTTCTTGAAACTGATTGCGTATAACTGGAGAGCTGTATGAAAGGGCAGAAGTCTTTTTTATCTCAATCATTTATTTAAAAGAATATATATATTTACTTAGAATAAATCACACTTTATTTTAAAATAAATATTTTTTTGTCTTCAAATAAAATGATATTTTCATATTTAATTTTAAAGAAATAGTGGTATTATTAATCTCTTAATGGGAAGTGAATTCACTCAGTTTATAAGTAGGGATTGAATGAAACTTAATCAGAGTAAGTATAAATATAAATATTTTTTTTATAAAGTCAATAAAAAATTTATTCAAAACTAACAATCCCGTGAATTTATTTTATTGTATTCAGAACATATGTGCTCAGCTGTACTTTATGGATTAAATTTATAGCGAACTATTGGTAAAAATAAATTATAATTCATTTTAATATTATCCTGTTCAATAAAATTCAATTTAATTTTCCTTAATCTTTGCTTTGAAAACAATAGTGAAGCATAAATAAAATTAAGATATAATAATATTTGAAATATATCGAAAGATTTATTGAATTTTGTATGATCATTGATGTCTTCAATTGAGATATCTTTAATACATCAATTTCCAATTATCATCAAATTATCAAAAGTTAGAAATATAGTATTTATGTTGGACAATCTGAGGTGAAAAATTTATTGAATAGGTAAAATCCAAAATACAACATGCAAATGGCTATAATTATTTTTAATTTTATTAAAACTTCTTATATATTGAAATCTTTATGAATTTCAAATTATCAGAATTTTTAAATCATACAAAAAATAGAGTGAAATCAATGAACAACATAATCTTTCGGTACTCATATCCCTTTCATCATTTTGTGCAACTATTTGTCTTTCATATATCTTCACTAGCTCGTCACTCATATTACATCAATACTATGAGGATATGATGTTCATTCAAATAGAGTATTATTTAATGGATAATTTGTACCTAATTTACAACTTCATGATTCATAAAAGAATTGGACAAATCAAACACAACCTTATTGACTAATGTTTAGATTAGGAATGTGAACAAGTCAAATAGTTATTCGTTGCGTTTCTATAAAAAAAAAAAAAAACTCATATATTTACTTGTTGTGCACCTATTTGAAAAATATTATAAATAAATTTATGAGTGTCCATGGATAATAATGAACCTTAACCCCTACCAAAGATGGAGGGAAGTGTCTAGGAAAATTAAGCATGATTAGGAAGGGAGTTCCTTCACCGTTCTTTTCTTAGTTTGTTAGGCTTTTAAATAAATTTTAGACTTATTGTGTTTCTTGTGGTTTCTAGTGACTGACACATATGCTTTTAAGATTGTTACCTTCTGGAGGAATGAAGGACTTAGTATGAGCCCAACCAATATTCTTGCCACACACCTAGTTTTGCTAAAAAAACTCATTAGAAGCAAAAAAGACCGCATCTTGGACGTGAGGATCACTATGCACACTTGAAGGAGAGAAAATGTAGTTTTTGAAGATTTTTTCAACTATTGGAGAATATTCTCCCCCTACCTCTTTGTTAGGGCTTCTAGAATATATTTTGCAATTTTACTAGTCTATGTATCTCTTTTCTTTGTATTATTGTTGGGAGGTCTACCTCCTAACCTATTTAAGAGGACCTCTTGCCTACTTGTAAAGGGTTATTGAATAAAGAAATAAAGTTATTATAGCCATTTTTGTGTCTCTTTTTCTATAGTGAGTTTATCCCTAGTCTTATTTTGAAAGTTGGTTTAAGTGACGACAACCACTACTCATTTTGGGTTGGTTCATCCCCAAATGGTGTGTACCCCCTCCCCATCCTCTTCCACTCCCTTTATTTTCATCTTTTATTTCCATTTCCAACTTATGTTACATTGTATGTTGCTATTGTGTTCTTGTTTTCCTTTTTTTTTCTTGAAATTTGTTATTTTGAATCTATTATTTTTTCTTTCTTTGGAATTTATATGAAGTGAACCTTCACATCCAGATAACATTGTTATCTTAATGTTCAATAGAGATTTTATTGAGACTTTTTTAAGCAACATAAACACAAACACCTGTCTTCTTTAAATTTACAAGATTAACTTTTATCATTTGGTAATAAGAGTTTTTTGTTTAAGGTGTTATTTTGTGTTTGTGTTTAATCTTGTCTTGTGTAACTATCTTGAAATGGTCCAAATCAACCTCTCCTTGGCTAAGTTGGAACATTTTTTTCACAAAAATGAGTTGATGACATTGTTTTACCGTTGGGCTCCTCCTTACACCCTGGGCAAAATTCCTAGGCAGTGGTTACTGACTTCGTTGTCACTAGGCATTGTGTCCCTATTGTTAGGCACTATTTTCCGTTGATGTCACCGACTTGCTTTTTACTGGTTGTGATTCTTATTGTTTGACGCAAGTTTTGCTACCAGGTTTTGTTTTGGCTGTTTTGGCCATTGTTTTTGCGTCTTCTAAATATGCTCAAATGATGTTTAATAACATGCTTATGCATTAGCCATAGAGTGGTCTTATCTCAAGTTAAATTGTATGCTAACTACATATTCGTGTCATTGTCTATGTTGTTTCGAGTCTTTAAACGTGCTTGCATTTGCTTGAGTCAAATGTCATATATGTTCATATGAAGTTTTCTTGTCCTTGTTTCCATGAATGTGTTTGATAAAATTCTTACTTAGCTTAGTATGCATGTATATTAAATTGATTGGTTGAACCAAAACATGGGAGTTAAATGTTCATTCTCATCTAGCAACTATTTCACATCTTTTAGCCATTCCAAAATCAAAAATTTGAAATTGTTGGCTACTATTTTGAGAACTTGGATGAGAGCCTTCTGACCTATTTGCAAACAAAAATAGCCTAAAAGTTGCATGAAAATTGGTTGTAGAATTAGACAATTTAAGTTGTGTGATGAGCTTGGCAAATTAGTTCCTTTTTTGTAGGTTTATTAGTCTTCTCAGTATGTATAGTTGGCTGCATTTTATTTGTATATTTGAGTGTTTCTCTTGAGTCTCATTTTAAGGTTTGCTTTTGTGATTTTGCTATTATATCCCTCATCTTAGTATTATTGCTAGGAGGTCTTTCTCTTGACATATTTATGAGGACCTACTCTCTACTTGTAAAGGGTCGTTGAATGAAAAAATAAGTTATTATAGTTATGTTTGGTGTGCCTCTCTTTCTAGATTGAGTTTATCTATAGTCTTATCTTAAGCTTTGGTTCAAGTGATGACAACCACCACTCATCTTGAGTTGGTCATCCCCCCAAGTGGCATGTCACCCTTTCCATACTCTTCCATTTTCTTTATTTTCCATCTCTTATTTCCATTTTTAGCTTGTGTTATGTCATGTGTTGTTATTGTGTTATTCTTCTTCTTTTTTCTGGTAATTTGTTATTTTGAATCCATCCCTTTGTCTTTCTTTAGATTATCTATGAAATGAACATTCACATTTAAATTATACTATCATCTTAATATCCAATGGAGATCTTTTTAAGTCTTTCTTAAGCAACACAAACTCAAAGATCATGTCCTCTTAAAAACAATAATATCAACTTTTATCAAATAATGATAGAGATAAAATCTTAATCATGTATCACAATACTAGTCAATATTATTCTTTATTTTTGTGATTCTTTGCAAATTCAAAAATGCTTTTTACTCATGAAAGTCCCATACATGAATGTTGACATTGTTTCACTAGTATCTTTTGTAAGTATCACTATTGATGATCAACAAAGTTTCATTGATGTGAAAAAACATTCTTTTTGAAATTTGGAGTTTTAAAAAATGGAAAATTTGTTTTATCAAATTGCAATTAAGACAAACAATATAGGAAAACTCACATTACGAAGATGCATCATCCCTAATATAGAATTAACAAAGAGGAACAAGAATTCTCATGACATAGATAATGACATAGTAGGCGAGGTGAGCAAAGAAGAAACCAAACAAAGACAAATCACAACATGGACAAAGACCAAGTGAATGTTCTCACATCATATATAGTTGTATAATGGAGGTTCTCACAAGTATGGTAGTGATGAAAAAATGGAGGTTCTCATGGTACAAGCGACAAAGTTTAGGTATTATGAGTAGAGGAAACCCTAGTTGAAGCATCATTGTCATAATTTAGTATGCATGAGCTTAACTTAGCTTGAAAAAAAGTAAATAAATGATATTAAAAAATAAAAGGAGAACAAGTTAGTCCTATAAAAATAGATTATTTAACTAACATTGTATCTTAACATAATTTTATTTTAACATTAATAACTATGAGTTAAATGTGTTAATAACTATTAAAATTGAAATTAGTTTTTTTTTTTAACTTTGAACCAATTTAGTCCCCCATATTTAAAAATGTGTGGATTTAGTCATTTTAATCTAATTTTGTTAAGTTTATTTGACGTTTCTCATCTACCGTTGAAGCATAGATGTATTAAACAATATAAACAACTAAAATGCTATCATGAAATACGTTTAAAATATTAAATAAACTTAACAAAATTTGGTTAAAATAATTAAATTTACACAATGTGGTTAAAATAACTAAATCTAGCCAAAATTTTAAAGGAAAGCTAATTTCAATTTTCGATTAAAATTAAAGAAAAATATATATTTAATCGATACCCGTATATACTACGAGTAATATGGTATCCCACGAAGACTTTAATTTTAATGTTCAACAAATAAATATACTATTTTAGTCTTTTAGTTAATATGTTTGTTTGGTCATGACGAATGTTTCATCTGATATAAATGTTCCAGTAATATCATTGATATATTATCTATAAAGAAAAATATAAAAGTAAATATTATAATCATATGAAATTGATGTATCGTATTATATTATGATAAAATAATTTAAAAAGACACTCAACGCGTGTAAGAAGATAACTTCGTTAATTATAATATACAATGTATTAGAATTAATACTTTTAAACAAAACATATTCATTAAGCAAATAACTAAACTTACCACCATAAAAAGATCAATTGAGTGTTTTATCATATTAAAATACTAAATTGATAAAATACATTAAATTAAATGATACAGTTCTCTATATAAAATTGAAATTAAAAAAATTAAAACATTTTTAAATGACTAGTTATGGCAGCAAATAAGAAACTTAATACTGTCCTAAATATATATTTTTTTAATTATCTCACTACATGTCACATTACTCGTAGAATATTATTTAAAAATTACCAGAATCTGATATTTTTAAAAAATTGTAAATGCCAGAATTTCAAACAAAAGTATATAAATTTAATTTTTAGAACATAATCTCGGATAATTTTATCCAAATAAAATTATTTTAAAAACATTAATACAAATAAAATGAATCTCTAAAAGAAATACAACTAAATGCACAAATCATAACTTTAAAATAAAATCAATTTCTCTTAAAGAACTTTAACTTTACGAGTCTAAAATAAAAATAATTAAATTAAATAATTGAACGCTAACACAAATTTTCAATTATTCATATCTAATCTAACAACAATTTTACTTTACCCGCTTAATCATAAAAATATGTAAATAAAGTCATTAACAATTGATATAAAAAGTACCATCATTACAATTAAAATAAGATACGGAAAAAGTTTAAAACATAATTGCTATATATATATATATATATATATATATATATATATATATTATTCATGTGGTGATACCTTGTTTTATATTTCCCCCATATTAACGAGTTAAAAAATAAAAAATTAACTTTTACCAAAAACACGTTATTAATGTTCTTACAGTATTTTTCTAATAACTTTTTACTAAAATGCGTTGTATCCCTTTGTCAAAGTTTTTAGGTGGATTTGTTGAAGTGGGATTTGGCCTTGGTGACCCGAGAGAGACAAAGAGAAAGGAAAGAGCGCGTTATGTGGTTCTTGCCTCGGTAGTAGCAGAAACTCTCTGCATCATATAAAATGCTCAGTGAAATGAATTCAATGTTCGGAGATCTGAACAGGATCTCTCTGCATAATTCAGATCCAAAAACCAGATCTCGCTAACTGAGATCACTATTCTCTTCCTCTCACTTTTCATCCCATTTTTTCTCAAATCCCCTTTCCACTTTCTCGAGAAAATAATTTTCCGTCTTCTTTCTCTTTGCTGCTTCCTTCTTCCTCGCAATTTCAACTGCCACGGGCTCACAATGGCTCCAAGCTTCAACAAACGAAGAATCCTTCCCGCTTTTCGCATTTTCCTTCTACTCTCCCTTTTCTTCAACTTATCATCCACTTTCGCTCAGGTCAACTTCCCGTCCTTCGTTCTTTGCGTTTTCTCTCTCGAATCGTGGCCACAACGTGTTTTATTTCTATGTGTAGGATTCTCTCTTGCAGAACGCGAAGGAAGGAGTCGGTGGATCTGTGGATCTCGGTCGCCGCGGCAAAGTAAGCTTCCGTTGCCAATCTTTCTTTCTTTTTCACCGTTATTTGTCGTGACGTTCAATTGTGGAGAAAACTCAAACGAATGTGTTGAAATTGGAAATTAATTTTAGTGTGCTTTCTGTGAACAGATTGTGTTGGATGAAATAGATAATGGTTCGATCCTTTCTCTTGGCTTGGAATCCACCGGTCCTGGAATCTTCGATGCTTTTTTCGCCAGTTTATCGATGATCCTTGTCAGCGAGGTTAGTTTAACGAAACTGCGTTGTTTGATTTTGCTGACTATATTTATAGCAAGTGTGTTGTAAAGCATTTTCAGCGGATCCAATTTGGATCTCAAGAACAAGAGTCTTTTTATATATTTTTTTGTGTTTATAGAATTGTATAGGTTCGTGAAGGATTGTGAGAGCTAGTGAAATGTAGAAGACGAGTGTTGTGAGAATAAACTAGAATCAAACTTCATTGAATGAGTGAAGCATGTGATAGAAAGCTGGTGTGCGACCTATATAGGCTATATAGAGAAAATAACCAATTGATTGCTAATTGATATTGCTGCGAACTAGCTCAAATTTTCTTTTAGACTATATTATGAGAAATAGGAGCTATAAAGTCATTAAGAATACTTGTTTCATATGATACCTCTCTCTCATGTTTGAGTAATGCCTTTTAAGTTTTAACTGATTTTTTTTTTTTGTGCTAGATCGGGGATGAGACGTTTATAATAGCAGCTCTTATGGCTATGCGTCATCCTAAGTCAATTGTCTTGTCTGGTGCACTAAGTGCCCTGTTTATAATGACGGTAAGTGCCACAGCAATTAACTAGCAGGTTTAGTATTTTTGCTCTGTTGTCTCATCATGGGATGCTTTTTTCATAGTACTGTGATGGAATGGTTTCTGCAACTAGAGAGCACCCAGAAAGGGGCGCTCTTCCTTTTCTTATCAATGTTATCTGGATTAAAGTTATTGTGCGTGCAATTAGGTACTTTCTACTGGGCTAGGCAGGATTGTCCCAAACTTGATTTCTAGGAAGCATACAAATAGTGCGGCTACAGGTACAATTTCTCGGTTTGATACTTATTACTGAGCTGATTAGCATAGTTTGTGAAATTGCAAAACGCAGTTTACATAGTAATTGTTTTGAATTACAAGGGTTGTAGATTCTGCACGCTGCATTTTTTATAGAAGCTACAACTAGTTCTGTTCAAATGGTTTAGGAGTCTAAGGATGCAGTTGACTGGTGGTGCTGCTTATATCCATGCTTAAGTACTAGTTGGTTGCAAATTTTTCATCCATTTGTGCCCAGCCTTTGTGGTTCACACAAACTTCTGGTGGTGTTTAGTATAAATAAATTATATGGATTTAGCTTCATTGGCCGTTTGTTTGTGTTGTGTGTCTGTTCCAAATATGGTTTCTTTTACTTGTATGAACTCTTTTAGAATTCTAGTTAGCTTGCGCCTGAAAATTTGTTTGTGTCTTTATAAGTCAAAATTATATGCTACTCAACAATTTGTGAGCTATTTGCTTTTTGGATTGCCATTTATAACTTAGTGATTACCAGTTTCCAAATTTCTATTCATTATCTTGTGTTTAACGATGGCGTTATTGTCATTTGTAAGTTCAATTTTTGTTAAGGTGAAGCTGATTCTATTTCTTCTCTGTCACTTGCAGTTCTTTATGCTTTCTTTGGGTTAAGGTTACTATATATTGCATGGAGATCAACTGATTCAAAATCCTCCCAGAAGAAAGAAATGGAAGAAGTATGTTTTTTTTATTAAGGCTTTATAGGAAAATTCCGATGATGGCCTGAAATGCTTGCGAGTCACTCTAACACTTATCCTAATGTACTTTTTACTGTTGACTAAATTTTGTGGAAAATCACAAAAGTATATGGGTTCTACTCCTTGTTTAATGAATTTTACTCATGATTTTGTAGTTTTCAATAAATTTTAATTAAGGGAATATGTTGAAAGATGTGTATTAGTATGAATCGCTTGCACTTAAGAGGAAACACCTTCAAATAAGTTAGTTTCGTTGCTGCTTTGTTTTTTTCTTTAAATCGTAGTTTCCCCTAACACCTGCCATAAGGAGGGAAGCTCAATTATTTAACTGTAATCTTGCTGCAGCTGGCAGGATTCTATAGTTGATGTATTAATTAGTTCCTTTTTTTAAACAAAAAAAAGACTATCTGGTCAAATATGGAACATGCTAAGAATTATTCTTCTTGTTAACTAGGTTGAAGAAAAACTTGAAGGCGGACAAGGGAAAACTTCAGTTCGGCGTTTCTTTTCAAGATTTTGTACACCAATTTTTTTGGAGGCAAGTACACTTTTTGATTTGCATCAATTATTTGACAGACAATAGTCACATTTACACATGTTATACCATCTTATTTTTATGCAGTCCTTTATTTTAACATTCCTTGCTGAGTGGGGTGATCGTAGCCAGATAGCGACAATTGCAGTAAGAAAACTGGTCCCCTGTAGATCATTGAACATTTCATGCTTTCGTGACTGATTTTATGTCTTAGGTTTTGTCGGCAACATTAGTAGCCTTTCCCCCCTACATATTTCGTGACCTTTAATTTCCTTCTGCAGCTGGCGACCCACAAAAATGCTCTGGGAGTAGCAGTTGGGGCCTCTTTGGGTCACACCTTCTGTACCTCGCTGGCAGTGGTGGGAGGAAGCATGTTGGCATCTAAAATTTCCCAACGCTCCGTAGCTACTGTTGGTGGCTTGCTCTTCCTCGGCTTTTCCATATCTTCATACTTTTACCCGCCTCTATGATTAGTATAAGTGCATATTAATCTGATTCGTAATGGCTTGTGGCCTTCCTATCCCGCTTTATTTTTCCCCATAGTTGTCTCAATTGTAGATTTTGTTGTACTTGTTCCCTAGGAAAGCTTGATACTAACTGGAACATAAGATTTTGATTCCCATTCTTTTTTGTAAAATATGTTACGTTTTTGTTTCCTCACAATAGCCCATAGATAGCCATTGTTATTTATCATTATTTTTGAAAGGTGAAAGTATCGCCCTCTTTTCATGGTGCCTTCACAATTGGCCCTTTTTACTGCGGGTTAGCTTTGAGCATGAGATTGAATGATTGATGGACACCTAATTCTGGATTTTCACTATGGACTAATGGTTTATTGCTTATAGTCAGGATAATGTTTTGTGGCCTGATCGGCTTACTATTTGAAGGATGGATAACCCTCCTAGTGGTTCGAAATAGTCGGTGGTTAGTTTCTTGATGTGTTCTCTCGGTGTTCTTTTTCGAAAGTTTATTCTCGTTTGCCGCTATTACTTTCTGAGCCTGGGTTTTCGTTTTAGTTTTGTGCTATGAAAGTGCTAAACGCGATAATGAAAACAATGGCTTGTTATCACTTAAAATTTACTCTGCTTTTGGATTATGTATTTTCATATGTTCAAAGAGTGTGTGTGTGTGTGTATAATTTGGATTTGTAACTTATTTTAATTTGCAGAGAGTTTATTGATACATTGTAAGTAAACAAATCCGGTGTAGAAGTATATCTTCTCAACCGCTAATTATAAACGTTATCAAACTTTCCTTGCTTTCGTAATTTCGTAATCCTTCTTCTAACCGTGATAAGCATGCTCAAATTCAACCATTTTGTAAGTACAAGATGAACTATAATTTCTCCATTGAGTCGTGTTTGTAAAATAGTTTTATTATTACTTCTCATTCCTTTGTCTATCATCGTATGTGATACTTAAAGATGACCTGTGTTCCAAATTTAGAGCACATGATTTAGAGCTAACATTGGCCTTCACATTAGCTTCCTACGTATGACAATATTTTATCCAATGTCAAATCTACATTCAGTTTCATTAAGAGAATTCTTCCCCATACTTCAAGGTGTTGTAACACTACCTCTGGTACTAATGGATCTCATTCTTGCACCACTGCCAGGTGTAGCAGTACCACATAATACAGCACTCAAGCCAGCTTTTTCCTCCCAACATAGAAGACCCAGTACTTAAAATAGAGGAAAATTAAACTGGCATATCTTGTGCTAGTTGAGTTGTTGTCAACGTATTATCTAGGATACATGGGTAGTTATTTTCATTACAATTTAATACCTTCTTGATTGGAAGATCAATGCTATCGAGAAATATGGACAAGTTGAGTTAGAAGACTAATTTAAGTTTTTTATATTAATAAATGCTTTGATAGTATTTTTTGTATTGTAGCAATGATTGAATATTTTATTCTCTATTTATTTTTTACTCAATGATAATTGAATTGTTGATTAATGTAAGCAACATCATTATTTAAATAGATTAAATATCCACTAACGAGAAGAAAGTGGAAAAACAAATTAAAATTAACTTCTCTAAAGCAAATTTAGTATTAGTTTATGTATAAATTAATTTGAAGAAGTTATTTTTATACTTTTATTTAAAGTTGCATTAACTTGCAACTTTTTTCCTCGTACAGAAATTCTTCTTGGATAAACTCGGTCGTGGTGTTATTTCTTATGGAACTGAAACATTCGTTTGAGAAGTTTTACATCATACGAACCATACGAATATGAAGGTGAAAGTTGTTTCAACGCACGAGCTTTACAAAGGGCTTCAGACTGGGTGAAAGCACTTACTTTTATGGGTCTTGGATCATGTTATCGGATATATGGCAACCATGTTTATCTAGTTTTAGTGACCAATTATCGCATTACAACTACTATCCCATTTCACCCTCGTTACCGCCAATCATGCTCCTTCTTTCGTTCCACCATATCCAATGGTCCACCACCGCCGGGTATCCTTCATGCCCTCTCCGTCAAGAATGGCTCTTTTCAAACTTTGAACTGGGTTAACCATCTTTTAACTCTCTATGCTAAATCCAACAACATGGGCCATGCCCAGAAGCTGTTTGATGAAATTCCCCTCAAAAACACTCACACATGGACCATCCTTATATCAAGTTTTGCCAGAGCCGGCTCTTCAGAAATGGTTTTTAACCTTTTCAGAGAAATGCAGGCAAAGGGTGCTTGCCCAAACCAATACACCTTGTCCAGTGTCTACAAGTGTTGTTCGTTTGACAGCAATCTTCAATTCGGCAAGGGAGTTCACGCATGGATGCTCAGACATGGGGTTGATGTAGATGTCGTGCTGGGGAACTCTGCTCTTGATGTTTACTTGAAATGCAATGCTTTTCAATATGCGGAAAGGTTGTTTGAGTTGATGGATGAAAGGGATGTTGTGTCATGGAATATAATGATCGGTGCGTATCTGCGTTTTGGAGATGTGGAGAAGTCTCTTGACATGTTCAGGAGTTTGCCTTGTAAGGATGTTGTAAGTTGGAATACTATCGTGGATGGGTTGATGCAATGTGGTTATGAACGACGGGCATTGGAACAACTCCATTGTATGGTGGAATATGGGACTGAGTTTTCTGATGTCACTTTCTCCATAGCTCTTATTTTGGCTTCCTCTTTATCAGTTTTGGAGCTTGGGAGACAACTCCATGGGATGGTCCTTAAACGTGGCTTTGGTAGTGATGGTTTTACGAGGAGTTCACTTGTAGAAATGTATTGTAAGTGTGGGAGAATAGATAAGGCATCTATAATTCTCAGAGATGTTCCTCTGGATTTCCGGAGAAAAGGGAATGTTGGAGTTACTAGCAAAGAAACAAAGGCAGGAATAGTTTCATGGGGTTCAATGGTTTCTGGTTATGTTTGGAATGGGAAGTATGAAGATGGTTTGAAAGCTTTCAGGTTAATGGTTCGTGAACTGGTTGTAGTGGATATTCGAACAGTTACAACTGTTATTTCTGCTTGTGCTAATGTTGGAATTTTGGATTTTGGAAGGCATATACATGCCTACTTTCAGAAAATAGGGCACAGAGTAGATGCTTATGTTGGGTCTTCATTAATTGATATGTATTCTAAATGTGGTAGCTTGGATGGTGCATGGATGATTTTCAGACAAATCAATGAACCGAACGTTATCTTGTGGACTTCAATGATATCTGGCTGTTCGCTACAGGGTCAAGGAAGGCAGGCAATTAGTCTTTTTGAAGAAATGTTGAATCAGGGTATTAGGCCAAATGAGGTTACTTTTCTAGGGGTTTTAAATGCATGCAGCCATGCTGGGCTGCTTGACGAAGGTTGTAAATATTTTAGGATGATGAAAGATGCTTATTGCATCAATCCTGGAGTTGAGCACTGCACTTCTATGGTTGATCTTTATGGTCGAGCAGGTTGCTTAACCGAGACAAAGAACTTCATTTTTGAAAATGGTCTCTCTCACTTGACTTCTGTCTGGAAATCATTTTTATCATCTTGTCGACTTCATAAAAATGTTGAAATGGGAAAGTGGGTTTCTGATATGCTGCTTCAAGTTGCACCATCTGATCCAGGCTCCTACGTTTTGCTATCAAATATGTGTGCTTCTAACCATAGCTGGGACGAGGCTGCTAGGGTAAGAAGTTTAATGCATCAAAGAGGAGTCAAGAAGCAGCCTGGTCAATCTTGGATTCAACTAAAGGATCAAATCCATACTTTTGTCATGGGAGATAGGTCTCACCATCAAGACAAGGAGATATACTCATATCTGGACACTTTAATCGGAAGGTTGAAGGAAATTGGGTATTCCCCTGATGCCAAACTGGTCATGCAGGATGTAGAAGAAGAGCAAGGAGAAGTACTTATTAGTCATCACAGTGAAAAGCTTGCAGTAGTCTTTGGCATCATTAACACTGCCCATAGGCTCCCGATTCGAATTATAAAGAACCTCCGCATTTGTACAGATTGCCATAACTTCATTAAACATGTTTCTCAGCTTCTAGATCGTGAAATAATTGTAAGAGATATTCATAGGTACCATCATTTTAACCATGGTAGTTGCTCTTGTGAAGATTATTGGTGACATAGGTAAAACATACAATTACTATTATTAAGTATACGATATAGTCTTGATGTTCTGAAACCAGTCATGATGTCTTCATTTGTGCTACGTACATGTATCAGTGCATCTGAGACTAGTTGCAACAGAGTGAAAATGACAGCGGGGAATATTCCGAGACTTTCGTTCCAAGTTACATAAACTTTTTGGTTCCTATTTTTTAGCTATTTCTTTTTTTATTGTGAGATTCTAATTTGTATATTTATTTTGTTACCACATGTTAGACTTACCAATCATTTCAATCCTGGTGTCTTTTATGATGTTTCATCCTCCATATGCCGTTACAAGGTAATTGATGAAGTACTGCGTTAGATCAGATAAAACAAATGAAATTTATATTCTGATATTCTGTTTAGACTACCCAAAATAATATATATATATATATATGAAAATTGAAAAATAATGAATGAAAATTGAAAAATAATGAAAATAGAAAATGTTTTAGGTAAACAGAGGGAAATTTATATTTCAGGTTAAAGAAGTGTTTAATTCTCAGTACTAAGTATCATAAAATCATAATAAATTAAACATGAAAAATAAGTAACATGTTGAAGCAGCTTGTGGGTTCTGGTCATTTGTTTCATAAAAACTTGTGGAACTTCCAAAGCTCCCAGTTACTAGCTTTATGTCACAAACTGACAAAAATAAATCATTGTTATTGGAATGGTTTCAGTGTTTGATGTACTAGTACTTCAGATCTCTCGTATTTTCCACCTTTGTCCAGTTCAGTAATCAACTTTGAAGTTTTTTTCGTGGAACAAAATTTAGCAGGGAAAGGAGGCTGCATGGTACAAACCTAAGCAAGAACTTGATACTTACAGATGACCTACTAATGGAAGACCACGAGCAGGAACCGAATCTAAGCCCCTTTTGTCTGCGTTGTTCAATCCAGCATGTTAAGCAACCTTCATTGCGCACTTGATTGAAAGGTAAAGCCTTTTACACTTGCCTATCATGTCTTATCTTCTTCATATTCTCGCATACATAGGACTCACCTAACTCTGAATCTTGATACTCAAGGTCTTGTACATCAAGGAAGCTCTGGCAAAATTCGTTAGTTATCTAGGTTCTGGTTTCGTAGCTTCTATGTAGGCCAATAGCGCTTTAATTATTGCTTGCACTATTCTCATATCTGCTATAATCATGCAAATCACAATGCTTTTTTTTTTGTATCGATAATTCTGCAAATTGGAATTTCTTTGATGCTCTGTGGCTTAACAATTTGTTCTGCAAGAGTCATATATGCACAATCTAGTTCTTAACATCAGAAAATCTTGAATACCATTGTTCCGTACCACAAAAATGGCAAATTCTGGTAGAATAGAACTGACAGAAGCAGTTGTTGAATCGAAGCAAATGAAAAATGTAGCAGTTAGTACAATTAATAATTTCAAACAGAAGAAACAGCACTGATATTTTCTTTCTCTGTTTTGGATGGCAAATAAACAAATAAATTATATGGGCAATTCGTTGTTTCGATGTGTGGTTGTGCATGCTTTAACTTCTCTACTAATCAACATTATATCTCACGGGAAAAATGCAATGGTAGAAAAGGACTCGATCGTGTTTTATTGTGCAAGTTGTTGTGGTCGTTATAGGTGAGACACAGCTTAAGAAAGAACCACTTGACACTTTTTGTCTCCTATAGGCTACAGGGTAAGTTAATTCTCAGTTATACTGTATGGACGCATCATTTGTTTTTAACAGATTTACATTAATCACAGACAAAATGAACACTATTATTGGTTCAAATAGTGATAAGAATAAGATAACCACTATTTTGAATGTTTTAAATCACATTCCAGGAACAGTTTATGTTCGTTACTATCATGAACATGAATTTGTTAGACCAGTAGTTTTTGTCGTTTGGTTAGAACGTGGTGCAGTGTAACCCCTCATATAGTCTCCATTCATCTGTTAAGTTATTCCTGTTGCTGCAAATTACCTCATAATAATGAATGATTTTGAGAGGGAATAAGTGAGATGAAAAGGAGAGAAGAGAGATAAGTAGACTTTTTAAGAAAAAGAAAAGTGTGTTGTAAAGACACTTGTGCCTAATAATATATTTACATAATGATTAAAAGCAAAAGACAACATACATAATTTATTTTTTTATCGAGTCTCACTTATTTAATTTAATTATCAAATTCTTAAAGTAATTTAATTAAATTATTGAATGAGGAATACAAAATAGGTTACACTTTTACTTTTCATTAAAAATGTGACTCCATCCATGATTTTCATTAGGAATAAACGTGTAAGGTTAAAAATGAGATAAGTCAACTTATACTTTATCTAAAATACTTCACACCTAAATCTCAAATATAAGGTTTGTCCTATTTATTTATTTCACGTAGACTTTTCTTCAAAGGCTAAGACCTTTAACGTAAGCTAATAAATTTAGTATTATTATTTATATAACTTCATAACTCAGTTTGTTAGGTTTAATATTTCCATTTTACTAAAGAAACTTTTAAGTGATTTTGTGAATGAGTTGAATTTGAACAAAGTTTAATGTAGGTAAGGTTGTGACATAATTTGATCCCTAAGTAAGAGTTGATTAAAGCTTCATTAACTTGCTAAGCTTTCGTTAATGAACTCACATCAAATTTAGTATGAAGAGAGACAACTCAACCTGTCTTCAACAAATCCACTTTCAATTCTCACAATCAATGATGCCATTCTTCTTTGCATTCAAGAAATATCAATTTTGGTCTCCATCGCCACGAGTTCAAGATTCATTCGGAGCTTCGCTTCGGAATCACTACTTCTAGATCGAGTCCAAAACAAGCAATAAAAAAATGGATAATGCCCTTTTATTTTTCTAACGAGAAAAAAAGAATGTACACTACAAACAAACTATAAAACAATAAGATATGATTGGTGACTTATTGTAGAAGAGAGGTAAGTGAAGAAACGAGGAGCACTTGAAGGAGCAAATTATGATGTGATATTATATTTCTTTGGTTCATAGTGTTTGATTTCGCTTTAGTCACTCACTACTCAACCAAACCCACTTTTTGAAGGTGATGTTCGTTAGAGACACAAATTAGGTTAAAAGAAAATACATATATATATATATATATATATATATATATATATATATATATATATATATATATATATATATATTTTGTGTGTGTGTATGTCTCTTTCTTTTTTTAAAAAGATTTTTTTATATAATATATTTAGTGTTTTTAGAGGTATTA
>Ga0099822_1004352_pt1 | contig 18439 bp, 10 predicted proteins | sample CowpeawhiteBW_FD_76839 | JGI IMG/M metagenome (GOLD analysis project Ga0099822, IMG submission 76839) | Root nodule microbial communities of legume samples collected from California USA - Cow pea white BW | ecosystem: Host-associated > Plants > Roots > Nodule | place: USA: California | collected...
ATAAAAAAAACAAAAAAATATATATAAAAAAAAATTTTATATATATAAAAAAAAATATATATATATTTTTAAATATTTATATAAAAAATATATATATATATATATATATATATATATATATATATATATATATATATATACTCTTTTTAGTTAGTTGACAATGTATTTTTTTTCCTGAAGAGACAAAGTAAAAAGATAAAATTTTGCATGAGTTAGTGTGAAGAAGAATGTATATAGTATATACAGTAGACATGGTACTTGCTTTGTTTTCTTTTTTGTGAATTAATTGAGATGTTTGGTATTATGAAAAAGCAAAGGGAAAAAGAAAAGTGATGGATGGTGGAAAGTTGATGACCCACTTAGCAACTCTAATAATCATGTTTATGGTGCTCAGTGCTGCTCTCACCACACCACCATTCAACTTGCTTATATGCAAAGTTACGATGCGATGCACGTGACCACTCTCTCATTTTAAAAAAAACACTTTCATTCTTTTTCAACCTCTCCGCCAATTCTTCATTCACTCTGTGGTACGAGGTTGGTTGGTAACAACTGCGTACACCTTCAAATCTCACTCAAACTTTATTTTAATCAACCAATTTAACATATTTTTTCTGTATTTCAACACTATATTTATAAATATTCAATAAAAATATTATTACTTATGTAATTTTCTTTTTTGACAAAATTTTCATATCATTTTTTTTAAATTATAAATTGTCAAGTATATGGAGGGGTTTCATAAGGAGATACAAAACCAATTAAATCTGAGTTCAATTATATAAGACATTGACATCACTCTCAACTCTACAAACTTGAGACGATGAGCTTATGGGTCTTCATCCTTGTATAACGCTCTACTTTCTCATCTTTAATTAATGTGAAAGATAGACTCATACTTAAATTTTTAACACAAATATTCTAATGACATATAATTATATACTCCAGAAATCTTGGATTATGATAATAACTCTTAAATCAATTCTTATTTTTTATAATAATTTTATTATGATCGTGATTCAGATTATGTGAAACTTTAGGAAATATCTTATCCAAACAAATCTCATCACATTTATTGTTATTAGAGATTTATTATTATTACTAAGTTTAACGACATATTTTATTCTTTGGCTATCATATTTTACAAAATTTTATCATCTAATTTTTTACCTTTTATTAATTCATTAATTGAGTCTCCACGTATAAAAAAAGTGTAAACAATTATTAAAAAGAATGACTTTGTTTTTATAAAATATTGTAAAACATAATTACGAAAAAGCGTAAACATAATTAACTACATTGTTTTGATAACTTTTTTTTTTAATTTGTTTACATAGCGCCGTTAGATATTTAATGGATTGACAAAAATGTATACAAAAAAAAAGAAAAATATTATAATAAATTCATAAGAATAATAATTAAACAAAAATATATATTAAATTATTTCTAACTTGAACTTTATTCAAATTAAATAATTCAGATGAATAAAAATTGAAAAAAGAAATAAAAAATTCCACAATTGATATGAAATAATATATATATATATATATATATATATATATATATATATATATATGATAAAACTACCTAAACTTACTATCAATTATATACGACATGTACTATTATCATTTATTCATGTACTAGATAAAATATTGAGTATAGATTGAAATCTTAAAAGTGTAATTTAAACCTATGTAACTACAATATTAAAATTAGATTTAAATTAATATTTGTTAAGAAAAAAAATATTTGGATTTTTTAAATTCAAACCTAAATAATTAGATTGAGTTTTAAATCCAAATCCATGTTTATAAAAAATAAAGGAATAGTTTTAGTGTTTGTATATTAGTTTGATATCTTTCTTAAAATTGGTATTTTTCAAACTTAGTTTTAAATATAAAATAATTTTAAAACATTATATAGTTTTAAGAGTAATTTAATTTTTTTTAATATTTCATATCTTACGAAATGTGTAATTAGTTAATAAATAAAAAAATAAATGAATAGAGTTAGGTCCAATGTTTGGTACACGTCTTAAATGTGGGTGTATGTCACTTCCTAATAGGAATAAATGGTGTATTACTTAAAAGGTTGAGCATTAAAATGTGAGGATAAAGAGTTATGATTACTATATTTTACTAGGAAGATATAAGTAAATAAACAGATAATGGTGTATGTTGTCCACGATTTTAAATTATTTTGGATTAACATTCAATTTAAAAAAAAAATACGATTCAAGATTGATATTAAAATAATTTATAAATATCTAAATTAATTTCTTATATAAATATATATTTTTATTTCAATTCAATTTTTTGAATTTGAATATATAAAACTCCAAACTAGTTTTTTTTATTAGAAAATATGGATATATTTCGTTCTAATATAAATTATTTGGATGTATAGTGGATTGAGTATATCCAATTTTGTGGACTTTTTTTTCGTCACACAGAAAAACCATAAAACAAACATAAGAAAAGTTAATTATTATATAAATATGAATTCAATAAAATTCATCACAATTAAATATGCACTTAAATTAGCTATTTTAGTCCATACACTTAAATTAAATATGCTATCTACTTCGTGATATTTAATTTGTTGAGTGGATTTAATTAGAAAAAAATACTGAATTACTCTTGGGGTTTGAATTTCTTAAACATATTTTAATTCACTGAGCAAAAATTCGTTGAGAGCATTGAAATCCGCTAAGTGGATTAAGTCTATGAGAAAACTCTTTGAGTGAGACTCTAGATGGATTATGCAAAACATTACAATTTTCGTTGTTGTTCCTAAACCAATTTCAATCTTAACCAATCCAAATCATTCATTTTTACTAGTCTAAAATGCACACCGAATAACATTAATAAAACATAGATTTTATGTCATATTTAGTATTGTTCAAAATGAATAAAAACACAATTTCAGTCAAATTCAACCCATCCATCTTCAATCTTAAACCAACAAATTACAAATAAAAATCAAAATAGTCATCCTTACTAAAGAATTGATAATATCCATTGAGATAGTATTATTATGGTGAATCATAGCTTTCGAAATATCATTATTTTGAAATTTAAAACTCTCACACTTTTGTTTTTAAAATGTGTCTCAAAATAGTAAGGAAAGAAAGTGTATTTAAATTATTCTATGTCACAATTTTCAAGTGATGTAAGACTATTAGACATACTAGAATGGACTTTCGTGGTCAATCATAGCATTCGAAATATCATTCATTTTGAAGTTTGGAACTCTCACAATTTTGTTTTTAAAATGTGTTGCAAAATAGTAAGGAAGGAAAGTGTATTTAAAATGTTCTTTGTCTCGACTTCCAAGTGATGTGATATTATTAGACATACTAGAATAGGCTTCGAGGTCTAATGGGAATGAGATTTCATCTTCAGAACCATTTTTCTATTCCCCTCGTCGGTCGAGGACTTAGGGAATAAGGGTTCATCTTTGAAATTACTTTTTCATTCCCTTAGGGAACAAAGAGTCATATTTGGAACCCTTTCTCCATTCCAAAGATGACGTCAATGTTTTGACCTCAAATATGTTGAGATAACATCATTTCATATGAATTACCACATCTGATGTATTGTTCATTTTGGAGCTCAAAGCTCCATTATGATTTTGTCCTTAAAAGGCACCACAAAGGGTTAAAGGACGAATGTTAATTTAAATTTTTGTTGTCCTAAATTTTTAATTGATGCGAGACTATTAAACATTTATAATCTCCCAATCAAGGTCCAAAAGGAGCATGACCATGTTTCCATTCCCCTCAATTGAGACCTAGAGGAACAAGGGTTGGTCTTTGAAACTTATTTTTCCATTTCCTAGACAAGGTCAATGTTATAACCTCAAGCCTATTGAGATAAAATCATTATGATCAATTACCACATATGTTTTGGAGTTTAAAGCTTCATCACAACTTTATCTTTGAAAGGTGCTTCAAAGGGTTAGGGAAGGAAGGTGCATTTTAATTGTTATTGGTTTGAACTCCTAAGTGATGTGGAATTATTAGACGTACCAGAACAGACCCTCCAATAAAGGTTAGAGGAGAATGAGAGTTCGTCTTAACAATCACTTTTCAATTCCTCTCAATTGAGTGTTAAGGGAACGTGAATTCATTTTTGGAATCACTTTTCCATTCTCTTGAAGAACAAAGTTTGTCTTTGAGATCTTTTTTCCATCTCCACGTACATTCCAGTGTTATGATGTCAAGTCCATTAATAAAGTATCATTTAAGTCAATTATCACATTTGATGTATTACTCACTTTGAATCTTAGAACTCCATTACAATTTTTTTAGAAGACATTTAAAAGAATTAAAAAATATATATTTAAATTATCATAAACCCAATATTCAAAATTTATAAGAAAATCATAAATTAAAAATTGCATTGTTTGATATAATATTATTTCTTAGCATAGTAAAAATTTAAAAAAAAAAATAGTCACAATTATATAACTAACTTAAAATAATAAAGGTTTATGGTGAAAGATAAAATTACTTTATATTTAATTCTAATAATATATAATTACTTTATGTTTTGTTTTATTATTAACAAAATGAGAAATGGAATGATAAATTTAGAGAAAAATAGGAAAAAAAGAGAGAGGGAAATAGAATAAGAATGGAAAAGTTAATAAGAATGTGAAAAATAAGTAAAGGAAAAAGAAAGTGGAAAAACAATGCCCAAAAATCTCAAAACTTTACATAATATAAATGATGAATCAGTTATAAAAAATTAAATCATAATAATAAATAAATATAGAATAACTGCACATTTAATATCACAATCCATCGTTTAAATGAATATTGTATTGTAAGAAAGATTATTTGAATGTATACCTCTCATTCATCTTTAAAATCACTTTTTTTTTTATTTTTCTGACAAATAAATGTTGTCTTTATATTCTCTTTTTCATGTCTACGAACTAATGTTCCGATCTCAAATTCATTAATAAAGTATCTTTTGAATCAATTATCTGTATTATTCATTTTAGATCTTAAAATTCCATTATAATTTTCCTTCTAGAATCAGAAAAAAAATTACAAAAAAAATATTTAAATTATCATTAACCCAATATTCAAAATTTATAAGAAAATAATAAATATAAAAATCAAAAATTAAAAATTGCGTTGTTTGATATAATATTATTTTTTTAGCATATACAAGTAAAAATTTTAAAAAATATAGCAACAATTATAACTATAGAACTTAAAAGTGATAAATGTTTATTGTAAAAAATAAATTACTGTATTTAATTCTAATAAGATATAATTACTTGGTTTTGTTTTATTATTAACAAAATCAGAAATGAAGTGATAAGTTTAGATAAAAATAAGAAAAAAAAGGGAAACAGATGTGAAAAAAAAATAAAAGAAAAAGAAAATGGAAAAATAATGCTCAAAATCCACCAAAACTTTACATAATATAAATGATGAAATAGTTATAAAATATTAATATCATAATAATAAATAAATATAGAATAATCGGTCATTTAATATCATAACCCATCATTTAAAAGAATGTCGTAATAAAGAAAAATTGATTTGAACTTGTGTCCTCTTATTAACGGAAAATGAATATAAATAATCAAGTCGATACATTCAACTCTCTAATTTATATACACACATAATTAGTAGAAATTAATTACTTAATTACATAAAATTAATTAACTTAATTATAAGAAAATAATTCTAAACTTAATCACAAAAAATAAATTAGATTAATTACAGGAAAATAATTCCTATTTATCAAATATCTTATGTAAACTATATATGTTATGTTTCTTGCATCAAACATTTTTTTTGGTCAATACACCACTATATGAAGTATATTCTTCAGCCATATTTTACCTGCAGAAAACATCCTAAATAACATGCATGTCCTTACTTTAAAATAAGGAAAAAGGCAATACACACAATAATTTATTTGCTCCAGAACTTTTTATGACATATAGCAACACACAATAAACCAATAACAATAGATAAAAGGTCTATCGGAAAAAAAAAAGAGTAGTTCTGTACATTTAAATTCTCTCAAACTACTACTATATTGAAAAGTAGAGTTAATTTCATAAAATTAATTTATAAAATAAAATTTATATTTATTTATATATTATAAATTTATATTATTTTTTATCGAATCTAACCTTCTCATGTCGAATCATATAATATCAAATATGAAATTAAATAATTATAAATAGTCATGATCTAACAAATGAATTATATAATAAATCTAATAAATAATAAATTTCATTGAAATAGACTATAAATAACTATAATACTATTGAATTTAACTCAATTCGAAGTTTTTACTCGCTTATATAATTTAAGTTTTACTTAATCCATATGAGATTTGCAATAGATGATATATTAGTTTAAGTAACTAATTTGTTTATAAAGCTATTAACTGGAATTTTTTCTATTTTAAATATAAATAAAAAAACTTGTATAAAATTATTGTAAAAAACAATATATTTTTGTCAAATAGTAATAGAAGATATTTTGTTTAGAAGTAAAAGCAGAAAGTGGTGTTATGAAGAGTCCAAAATAATGAGAAATGGTCCTACTCTTGCCTCTACCAACTTGCCCTTTAGTTTCACCATTAAATACTCCTTCTAAGTTGTACCTCCAATAAAGTTATTATAGGGTTAGACAATTTTAAAGTTCAATAAATTTTATTAAGGTGACACAAATTATGACTATAGATGACATAATAAATAATATATTGTCCAATAATATTGATCTCACTTTAATTATATTTTGAGTCTCTATGTATTACAACCATAAAGGATCAAAAAGCACACCTAAGCTAATTGATCATATAGTGCTCATAAGAAAATAGATAAAGATGCAAAAACTACATAATTAGGTACTAATGACCTAATTTTTGTAATTAAATTTAGATACCATAGCTGAAATTAAACGTGAAAGTTAGTTTTGTATTTTATTATATTTTCAATATAAATTGTTTAACCTTATTAATTAGTTAAAAGTCCTTCCAAACATAGTTCTTTTAAATAATTATTACGTAAATTAATTATTTTAATCATATGATGACAATTTATTTACATTTAAATGATAAATTTTAATTATAAGAGTATATTCAGTTTGTAATGTTGAATTGGATTTTAAAGCAAATCAACCACCCTTTATTTTTTTTATATTTTTTATATAATTTTTTTTAAGAATTTAAAAGGCTCCATTAAGGAAAGGAGTGGTGTTAAGAGAAGTTTCCAAGTCAAAATCAATGACACCAATGAAGAGGAAAGATTCTCAACTAATTGCCATCACTGTTAGGCAAGCAATCAAAGCCTCTTTTCCATTCCCTTTAGATATTTTCATTTTCATATTACATAATATTTCTCACAAATACAATTTTTTTTTTTAATTTTGAATTAAAAACATATAAATTTCTTATATAAAATGAATTCAAATTTCATTGATATTGTCGTTTTAATAATTCTTCTCAAAAGACATGTTATAACTGAATTTTATATTCAACTTTTTATTTGTCTTTGAAATAAAGATAATTATTTTCTTAATAAAAGAAAGTACTTTTTTGCATTGTCTCCTTTCAAACTTTTATGTAAGAAAATGAATTGCAGAAAGTTTTGTTTTGGTGATTTCAATATTCATTAAATTGAGCAATAATATGTGTGGATAGTACTGTATACTTTTACAGTTTTATTCAAACTCAAATTATTATATATGATAATTTTGTTTGTTAATTTTCTACAATAATTAATGGGAAAGTTATATTAACAACTATTCTTAATTTAATGCAAAAACTTTTTAACTGTGAATAAGTGAGTTTAAAATCTAACAAGAATCCCTACTAAGCAAAGCAAACACTGTTTACAGATACATTCGAATTATAAGTCTTCACTCGGGAGAAACCACAACCACTAACTTGAAATAAATATCATAAAAATGATAAAATATTTTGCCAGACAAAAACTTTATAAATAAAATTAATATATATTTTCTATTGTATTAAAAAGAAGAATTCATGCAAGTGGGGTTTTATGTGTCACATGTCAGTAGCTTTTTTCCTCTCAACATTTACTCTCACTTAATTATTATTATTATTATTATTATTATTATTATTATTATTATTATTATTATATTATATATATATATATATATATATATATATATATATATCCTTGTTTTTCTTTATGAAATTAGTTTAGTTTAAACTTTTCCAGTATGGTATAAAATCCACCATTGTCGTTGTAGAAGTTTCATATTGGGAATCAGTGTTTTCTAATTAATCAAAAAATATTTTAAAAGGTATTTTTCAACACTTTTCTTATTGTTAGTATTTTCCATTAAAATTTTGCTAACAATTTCATTTCATTTGGTTTAAGTAACAACATTTTCTTATAACTTTTTAACCATAGAATATTGAATATTAATATTTTAAAATAACATAATCGAAATTTTGATTATAGATTTTAATTTTACATTTTTTAATAACAATTAAATATTTAGTATCTTAAACACACACACATAAAAGATCATCATTAGGAGTTACTTTTCAAGAAATATATTTACGAACCTTAGCTTCAAAAAAATTATTTCTAAACATTTTTCTTAAGTTATAAATAAACTACTACCATTGAAAAGTTATACTTTCAACTGATTATAATAATGACATTTATGTATTCAACTTTTATTTGTTATAAATTTTAATTACAAATAAACATTTTTTGTACATTAAAAAAATTACAATATTATTTTTGTATTTATCAGTAATAAACTTGAATAAAAAGCCAAAATCTAATTAAAATTCCAAGCTTAATTAATTTGTGTATATTAAAAAACATTCATTAACTATTGTTTTCTTTTTAATATTCTATATATGCACACAAAAAGATTAATTCACTAGACTCATAATTAATAAATAAAAATTTCCAAATTTAAATAAAAGTCAAAGAGAAATTGTTTTAATTTAACATAAATAGTAAAAATATTTCTTTGAATTGTTTTCTTGAAAGTATGACATAAATTTAAAGTAGTTTAATATTTAAAGTGTGTACATTGACTTACTTAAATTTTTAGACATATTTTGTCCATGTTATCTATCTATTCCTTTTTTTAATATATATATATATATAACATTTCTAACTTATAATTTTGTATTAAATAATTATTTATATACAAATTTTATTAAAAAATAATAATAATAATATAATTATTTATGTATTTTAATATATTTTAAGTAAAATTGAATTTTATATAAGTTTTTATATATATAACCATATAAATGAAAATTTTAATTAATAAAAATAAAAATAAAATTATTGAAATGTTTAATATTAAATTTTATATATATATATATATATATATATATATATATATAATGATTTTGAAATTTGAATACAATAAGGTAGTCCAAGTCAGAACGGAGCACGTGCCTGATACCAAAACAACGGTCCAGATCATGGAGCAATCACCAAATCCAAGGGCTCCAATTCATCCATGTGAACTCACACTTATCGACTAACAACGGTCCACAACGTGCCACATGTTCTCAAGATAGAGCGTTATTAACCCTTCTGATCCAACGGACCCTGCTCATTACCTCCCAAACAAACACTCCCGTTCCGTTTACCTTTCCCCAACCACCCGGAGGCGCCGTCATCGCCGACCACCATATCCAGCTTTTCCAATACACCCACTTCGACTTTCACACAAAATTATACGATTCAGTGATTTCATTTCTTGAAAACTTCGTTTCAACAGTGCTTCAAATTGACGCATCGTGTCTCGGATTTGTAACTTCTCATTCATTCCCAATCGAATTTGAAATTTCGAAGGAAAATTCACGAAATCTCAGTTCCATAGTAGCTTCTACTACGAAACAGTGCTTCATTTCCACGCAGAACAACCAACTCAAATCGATTCGTGACTTCGATTTTCAACTCCTCGTTCAATTCCGGGAACAAATTTGAAAGTCCGAGGTAAACCGCACCAAGTACTGAATTTCAGATTCTGAACAAGATTCTGTTGCGAACAGCACTTCAATTTCACGTGTAACAGAATCAAACCATTTTGTGGTTCGGAGTCTCAGTTCAAATCCATTCCCAATCGTCCCTTGAATTCCGAAAAGAACCGCACTGACGACTCAATTTTCATACACTGAACAGCGAACAGTACTTCAGTTTCACGTGGAGCGAGTCAAAGAGATTCAAATTGAGTCCAAGAACTCGTCCACAGTGAACTCCGATATTTTCCTCTACTGATTTCGTGATTCGTTTCATCTTTCTCAGCGATTCATCGAAACCTCGCTGTTCATCGATGGCGGACTCCGACAACGACTCCGGCGGCACGCACAACGCCGGCAAGGGCAGCGAGATGTCGCCGCGGGAGCAAGACCGGTTTCTGCCGATCGCGAACGTGAGTCGCATCATGAAGAAGGCGCTTCCGGCGAACGCGAAAATCTCAAAGGACGCGAAGGAGACGGTGCAGGAGTGCGTGTCGGAATTCATCAGCTTCATCACCGGCGAGGCCTCCGACAAGTGCCAGCGCGAAAAGCGAAAGACGATCAACGGCGACGATCTTCTGTGGGCGATGACGACTCTGGGCTTCGAGGACTACGTGGAGCCTCTGAAGGTCTACCTGCAGCGCTTTAGAGAAATGGAAGGAGAGAAGACCGTGGCGGCGCGTGACAAGGACGCGCCTCCTGCTTCCAATGCTACCAACAGTGCCTACGAGAGTGGTAGTTATGGTGCTGGTGGGATCATGATGCATCAGGGACACGTGTACGCTTCTGGTGGGTTCCATCAAGTGGCTAGCAGTGGTGCTGCTATTAAGGGTGGGCCTGCGTATCCTGGGCCTGGATCCAATGCGAATCGGCCTAGATAGATACAAGCGTGCCATGTGGCTCGTTCTATTTTACTGTGGTTATTATTTTCATAATTCAAAAAACAAATAGCAAGATTCGTAGTGGTTTTTATTGAAATTAATAATAATAATAATAATAATTACTATTATTATTATAATAATTCTGAGAGAGTTGGTTTGTATTGTGATTATATAATAGATGATTGTATGGCCATTATGTATAGTATGACACTCTTCTAAGTCTTAATGCCAACAATCTAACACTGATTTGATTGTTGTATCTATTGAAATAGTGTTTCTTAGTACTGTGTACCCAAATGGCCAAATTTCACTTTTTTTTTTCTTATTGGCTATGTGCTTTTATTCAAACTCTTCGGTCTTTGATGTTATCATTCATCTATTGGTGTTTGTTTGTTCATAAATAGCAAGTTAACAACAATCTTTTCTCCTTTGCAAATGTGGTAATAATTGTGACCACTGTGTTATGAAATAAACACTAATAATATTTATGTTAATTGGTAAATAAATATGGTGGAAAGATCTTACTAGCATGTGATTGGTATGAGAATATTGAGAGAGTGGAAAGAAACACAGATGAGACTTGCTGCTACCTTTTTATCATCTAAATGTATAAAGCTTTACTCTTCTAATCACAAGCATGTGAAACTAAGATTTGTTGCTTCTTTGTTCCTTTGCCCTTTCTATGTGTACATGGTTCAACAATAATTTTATGCATTATCCAGACGCAAGAATAAAGTCATTCTGATCATAACAAACCTTTCCCACTTCTTTCCCATCAGAATTTATTCCTCTATAGAAAAAAAAAATAGCATTGCACCTATCATTGATTTGAAGTTGAGTAAAGATCTTTTAATTTAAAATATAATCTTCGTTTTCACTTTACTTAACAACTCTATCAGCATCTTTTATCATAAAAGACAGAATGTAAAACCTACATGATGTATTACTGCATACCTAGCTTTTACGTTTGAAATTGTGTTTTTGATGAGGTTTCGTTATTTTTTCTTTATACTTTTTTTTTTTGTCATAGTTTTTCTAGATACAAAGATTTGTATGTATCTAAAGACAACATTCTTAAAACCAAAACAAATATAACTCAGTCAACCTGGAAAAGGAAAAGTTAAATCTGGGAAACATGATAAGGGAAACAGAATAATAATACAATAAAGAGCATAGATAACCAAATCCCCATAGAATATATACCGGTAAATGTATCAACTCAAAATGAATCAATTGATCAAATCAATCATCCTGGATTGCCACTATTATTTCTATGGTTTAACAGTAAAATAAAAGACAGCTGATAAAATTGAAAAGGTCTCTCCGATGTACCGAAAGAATACTAAAACCTAGACATAATATAATACAATACTGAGATAATTGTATCCACTGTTCATAAAACAGTGACGCCTATTCATATAGAGAATGCAAAAAGCATGAGATTCATTTTTAGTGTAGAAGTAAAAAATAGGCAAGGAGAAAAAAGAAGACAAATAATGGTTTTTTTTTTCTGTAATCGATTTTAAAGACTTGACAATAAATATTTAACCTCAAAACGTATAAAAGGATTACTCCAATAACCGTATAATCGAATCTTTTTAAAGTATATACGGTATTGTGCGCATATATAGCAACTCTCCTTTCAACATTAATATTGAAAAACTTATAAATGAAGTTCATTAAATAAAGAATAGGTATGGGACTCACAAATCTGGTTTTACAAAAAATTGTATTCAATAGATGAAAGTATTAAAGGAAGTGTCAATAGCATTTCTCCATATGATTTTTTTTAACAAACTATATCCATTTGAAAAGTGAAAAAAACTAGTCATTTTCAGTGTATTAAAATCATTCAAAGTAGAGACATCAGACATCAACACAACATGGTCTTCCAATTCTCAATTTTCTGGTTTCAATATACTGGATAAACGACACAAGACCATAAAACAAAACTGGAGAAGGATTCTACCTTTATCAGTAAAGTTAATTTCAATATATACATGAAAACATGTACAATTCCCCAGCTTTAAATGATTACAGTGATCAAAATGGTTAGCTCTCTACATCATACACAATATTTGCATACTATACCACTATGCTAAAAAAATATAAGGAAAAAAACAACAAAAAAAGGTGGGGAAAAAAAGTATACAACAGTCAGCCAAGTGGTGGGGGAAAATGATACAACAGCCAGCCATGGGTAAAAAATGATACAACAGCCAGCCAAAAGGTGGGTAAAAAATGATACAACAGCCAGCCAATCGAAACAGCACATTATCAGCATCCTCTGCTAAATCCTAGTACATATTTCAAACAATAAGTTCTAAACAATCTACCACATTTCAGACTTCAGCAAGTTAAACCCATTACATCAACATGATGGTTTAATTAATCATGTGCTAATAACGGAAACATAAGTTCAAATCAAAAGCTAATACTTCATAGCAAAAGTTCCACTTCTCAATGTAAGGAAAGAATTGTCATGACTTGAATCCCCCACATTGAAGATGCTTGATGCCATCACAACCCAGAGTTTGCATGAACAGTTTCTCAAAACAATTGTCCCTACATCACGCAGAAGCCCACAATAATGCAAATTGTTGACAATTCAGAAGGCAATAACAGAACGTACATAAAGCAGGTATGATTCATATAAAGTAGAAAAAAATTACATCCACAATTCAGTTAAATACGCACAGATAAACTCGGTTAAAAAATTACCTCCGAAATTCAATTAAACAAGCACAGGTAAGGGCAAGACTGAGGATACAATACATTTACCCCAGAAACAAACACATTTTAAACATTGGAATGCTGCAAGCCAAAAGCGTTAGACCATAGAATTGCCTATAACTTCAACATTTATTTCAAGTACCGATGTGATAATATCTAAAAATGCCTTAGAGGGAGTGAATGATGCACGATAGTTTAGGATAATGGTGTCAACTTATTTTGGGGATCTTTTCTTGATGGCAATTAGGACCGATAAAAATAAATGCTTTTATCTAATATTTATTAATTTATTATTTTCCATAATATGATTAGGGTTCGCATGTTAAGAATATAGTACATAGTTTAATTTACCATATTGAGGTAACTGCTATGCCTTTTGCATCAAACCATTATGTACACCATATCAATCCAAGAAAATACAATTGAAAATCACCTTACTTTCTTTTCTTCATTCTCTGCCTTAACTACATATACTTTCAACTTGATATCAGAACAAATACAACCATAGCCAAAAGCCATTATTTTTCCACTCATGTTCCGAAACAATAAAAATTTTGAACTCTCGGAATTGGAGTCAGCCACACAAATTAAGAAATGTCATAGTATTCTTTCAATAACCAGTTCTTTAGATATGCAATCTACATCTAATTGAGTTTCATTTTCCATTGGCCAATCAAAAATTCCAGGCAATGAACCCCTCGTTTTTCTTCCATCCATGCTACTTTCTCTCTCCTACCACAGCCGACCCTATGATTTTCACCCATAAAGAGTGGGTTTCAGCTCCAACTGTCCTAACCATCATCCATGCCAATCCCAACTCATTACATTCCTGGAAGGTCAACTATTGCCCAAGCTACAAGTACTACAATCCCCAACAAAGTTCTATCATTGTATGCTTCTGTCCACATGACTGGTCGTAAAGGCATCCATCTCTCTACCTTTATCCAATTTCGCAGAACTCATTTTACATTTACATTACTTTCTTCTTTAGTGTTCATTTGTAAAAAAGTTAAAAGTTTAGCTTAAGGAGTATTGGGAATATCTACAAATCTTAGGGAAGGAAATGAAGCAAAACACATTAGAATCGTGTTAGCTTGCTTTTAGGGACCTAATCTTGTTACATTTAACATATTCTTAAGAATTTTATCTCATATACAGTAAGATACTCGTTATACCCACTTGCAAAGGTTTAAAAGTCAAATACTTGAATTGATTCCTACAATAAAAAGGGGATAGTGACCGAATGCTTTGTCTTCTATATAACCTAGTTCCTATCATATAACCACATATATACATATATATACACTCTTTAGTAGTTTTTGTACAATTTTATATTTATTGCATATATATCCTATTATTACTACACTATTTATCATTTTTTATTTTTCAGATTATTATAGTATACAGTATGTTTATTTTAGTTTTTATTACAACAATTAGTTAGTTTATTATATTTTTATTACTGCGTCTTTGTTATATTATATCGAAATTTATGCTTAATTTAGTTTATTTTATTATACTGGAAATAACTGACCACATTATATAAGCTAAAAAGCAGCCCACATAAAAATGCCATGTTGGACTCAAATCAAATTGAGGCCCAAGGCCCAACAGATAGGAAATGAGAACACTAAATCATGAAACCATAAGGACCCACTACTCATCAGTTTATGTTAGCTAGCGCCAATCACTCAAAGTAAAAGAGTTTTTTGATACAACACAAATGGAAGGCCGGATGGAACAAAATGGAGGTCATGGAGCCTTGGCGCTGCAAGTGGGCTTTGTGCCATCAAACCCAGGTCAGAGTAACCTAAAATGCATGCCTCGACTAACTGGCTATAAAGCAGGATGTTTAATGATCGGTCCTAAACATATATCCTACTAGGGGCTTCAATTCATAACTGGAATATTGATTTGAACCAGCTTGTATATTAAGAAGTCATCCGTGGGGTGATTGGGTGATCTGTTCAATCAGTTAAAACCATAGCTAAAATTTCAGAAATAAACCGTCTCCTAAATTAGCGCGATTGCTGCCACTCCAACCAACATTCCACTGCAATAGCAATCGCTATTGATAACGTAGTTAAAGACTACTTCCTATTATTAATCATTTTAAGATATAACTGAAATTATCTTTTTGTCCTTCCCTTCTTAAAACCATAATTCAAGTTTCAACAATACAAATCATTCAAGAGCAGCCCTAATTTCTGAACCTTTTCATACCCATATAAAAGATCCTGATTCAAGTTTCAACCATCCAAATCATTCAAGAGTGGACATAATTTCTCAACCTTTTCAGACCCGTATCAAAGGTCCTATACTTCAGCTGAGGATAGGTATTCAGTAAGGCAAGAACTAATGAAAACTACATCTTAAACAAATATTTAAGAAAACTATATCTAAATACCTTAGCAAAAGTGTTCAAAAATATAGTCCATTCCATTTAGGAAGTTAATCTCGGTAATTTAAGTGAACACAGAAAGTGACGTAATTATAGACCATTTGAAGCTTGTTTATAAATTTTATGTTTGTCCAAAAATCATAATTTCTTCATCCAAAGCTATGCAGCCAAGTAGCCACAATACATGGAACCATATAAAGACATTCCATTCTGAATATAGAACTTTGATATAATACAACTGCTTATTCAAGTGTAGATACCCTACCTATTAGAACAAAATCTTCATAAGGTTATGTTACCAGTAAAAAAGGTAGGGAGGAGAGGAGATAATAATTGGACTGGATGATACAACCAGGGAAACTAGTAACTAGTATGCACATGTAGAAGATAGACAGCCAGATTGGACTATAAACATAGCAACACCCTGATTAGACACTCCTTTAGTTTGCGTAATTAGCTCAACAAGATAAAAAAATACAAAATGAATAATCAACAAATGTAGGGCGAGTAGAAGACAACATGTTGATTTCCATTCCATCCAGAATCCGTAGTAAACAACCATCTGGTCCAAACGCAAGAGTTATGAGAGCAATAGAACCTCATACGAGGGATCACAGAAGGGAAAAATACCCAAATTCATTTGGTGGAACTCAGGCAGAACTTAAGGCAAGGATGCTCACTAGAATAAAGAAATGCACACTTCACAATACAAGAAAGGAAATTTTAAGTTCAAAAAAATTTTTTAATCAAGATACATAGAGACGTTATTACTAGATAAGAAGGGACAACGAGTTCTCTAGAAGAAACCACAATGCAGAATGAAAAGAAAAGGAAATCACATAGTAAACCCCAAAATAAATGTCAGAAGTGAGGAAAAACATCACAACACAAGCATGATACAAAAACAATAAATAAAATGATATTTAAAATTATGAATTTCTAACAAAACCTCAAGTTACATATTCATAGGCTTGTTGGATATAGTTTAGTTATCCTATTTCATAAACTCTTACTTCTGTGTTCAGTATTCTTCTCTAGATTGGTTTCATTCATCTACAGTAAAATCAAAATCACAGCTTACAATTAGTTCAACATCAACGGAGAGTTTATGAAAGCAAACAAGTAATCCAGCGGAATCTAAAAGTATACATCACAATGAACATACCATGCAGTAAGATCATATCACAAATCAATATCCAACAACAACAAAAAAAAGATAAAAATTGAAGTCTTAAACTAACCTTTCTCAACAAAGAAAGAAACCATGCTCCTAACAAGAAGCGATCAGAACAAGTGATTGAAATAAAACAGCTGCTCAACAACTTCTGGACCAAAGAGAATTCAAGCAAATGGCAAATCCTTAATTTCAGATACTTTTTTCCCCTCACTCAACGGAAACCATTCGTAGAAATCACGAGCAGCATGAAAGTTATTCAGAAGTAAGCCGTCTCCTCTTCCCATAATCAGCATCTCTCGGCCTAGAATGGTGTTCCTCCTCCTGTGATAACCGTGATTTGCTGTGTGTCCTTGATGACCGTCCCCTCTCCCACTCATCATCATGCTCTGCTTCCCCATCTCTATACCTATGATGATCTGCATATCTGTCCCTATCTTCTCTGTGTCTGTCACGCTCACGGTGATCCCTTTCGCGGTCGCGGTCACGATCTCGAGAACGTTCACGATCACGGTCACGAGATCTTTCCCTGTCACGATCACGGGACCGTTCTCGCCCAGTTTCTCTATCATCGCGATGTCTTCTTTCAGACCACTCAGGATCATGGCCCATATCTTTCTCCCTAGGGGCATCTCTCTCATATCCTTGATCTCTATCATCCCTGTACCTTCTCTCAGAAGAACCAGACCAGTCCCTTTCTGAACCTCTATCTTTCTCCCTCATAGGCCACCCAGCTCTATCATGACTCACTTCACCATACTGATGGTCAGATGCAGCTTCCTCCCCATAACTTGACTCTCCAGCCTTCCCACCACCAGGCTCTTCCCCACCCCATCCACCCATATTTGGATCTGACCACATCCCCATGTTAGGACCATCCATGCCTGATGTAGGCATCATCCCCATACCATTAACTGGCATCCCTCTTCCAAAGAATGCAGGATTAACATGAGGTGCCACTCCAGGCAAACCAACACCTCCAACACCAGGGAATGATGGTAAAATCCCAGAAAATGGAGGGGTCGGAGCACCAGGAAAGCCTCCATAGCTACCCATTCTACCCATTGGACCACCAAAAGCAGGATCAAAACCCTGACTCATCATTGACTGAGGATGCAACAGTGGAGGGGTACCACCAATACCCTGTCCAAAACCATTTCCACCGTGACCCATTATACCTCTACCACCCATCCCACCACCCCTATTCCTCATTGGATTCACAGGCCCCCTATTCCCCATACCAGGA
>Ga0099822_1004354_pt1 | contig 18436 bp, 9 predicted proteins | sample CowpeawhiteBW_FD_76839 | JGI IMG/M metagenome (GOLD analysis project Ga0099822, IMG submission 76839) | Root nodule microbial communities of legume samples collected from California USA - Cow pea white BW | ecosystem: Host-associated > Plants > Roots > Nodule | place: USA: California | collected...
AATACCCGTTACCCGGTGGGGATGGGGATGGGTCAAAAGTTGTATACCCGTTGGATTTGGGGATGGGGATGGGGATGAATTTTTATTATGGGGATGGGGATGGGATCATGATACCCGTACCCGTCCCGCCCCGTTGCCATCCCTAGTTGACATCCCTAGTAGTCATTGTTCACAATCCGTTAATTATTTTAACAACATTAACAAAAAAGACAAAATTGAACAAAATTAACAAATATTATGACCAAATTAAAAAAAATAGAATTAAATTGAGAAAACTAAACCAATATTAGTAACAAATCAGTATTTCAGCCTTTTTCAAAAAATTAAATACATTCCTTTTAAAAATAGTAAATATGTTTTTAATATTTATAAAATAAGTATATCTTCTTTAAAACAAGTTTATATTGCCTGTTATCTCATGCAATATTTCATTATGCTTATTCATTTTGCTCTATCATAAAAGAAATAACATTTATTTGTTGTCTCATTAAATTTTAAGATTTAAAATAGAAAAAAAAAAAAGGAATAATCATTGTCATTCAGCCCTAAAATATATAGGTTGTGTCATTTTTTCCATAGAAAAACTATTCTTCACACAAATAATGGTAGAAATGCAAAACAAGATTAATCAAGTACTGTCATCGTAAAAAAAAATTTGAAACTAACAAGTGTTTACCAAATATAAACTAAAAGGGATGAAATCAAAGAAACATCATACAAGTTTACCCAAATAACAAAGCAAATTCTACCCAACAATTTGTGTACTTATACTCATATTCACAACCAAAAAGCAACTCAAATAATAATTTACAACACATTTATAAGATATAAAATCAGAGGAGAGAAATCAGTGCAGATTCTCTACTGATTTTTTTAGTGTTATTTTCAGCTAAACATTCAAAATACACTGTGTTGGTATTTTAAATAGTTTTTTAATATATTTTAAAACATCAAAATTACTAGTAATCAGTGTATTATGAAGACACACATTTATAAGATGTAAAATCAGAAGAGAGAAATCAGTACAGATTCTCTACTGATTTTTTTAGTGTTATTTTCAGCTGAACATTCAAAATACACTATATTAGTATTTTAAATAATTTTTTAATATATTTTAAAACGTCAAAATTACTAATAATTAATGTATTATGAACACACAGTAAAGAAACAGCACAACGAAATTCAATAAAAAATCCAAATTCAAGAAGAACCTATAATTAGATAACAATGGATTTACAAATTCAATAATACCCAAATCCAAAGATTTATGAACCTTCACAGATGAAAGAGAAATGATTCCCAAAAGTTAAAGATAAAAACTCAGCACATTGATGTTAATAGAAAAACACTCATTCGTACATCCTCCTTAATTATATAATTTTTCCAACGAAAAAACAAAACACCCCAGTCATAAACAAGTAGATTTGACGTTTATAGCTAAAAACACAACCAAACACATCCTTAATTGTCGACCACAAATGAGAAATAAATAAATAAATCTTTACCCATAGGGTAAACTTATTTCCACAATTTTTTAACTAACTTTATGTTAATATCCTATTTTTCATGGGTTCCGTAATTGTTGGTCGAAGACTAATTCATTTAAAGCTACACAATATCATACAAAAATTGACATATATCTCTCAACAAACCCCATTAATAGATTGTACAAGAGTGTTTTTTTGTTGTTGAAGTAACTCAATGTGGCTGGTTATTGTAAGAGGTGGGTCCATGAAAAATGAATAGGACTTGACATAGAATATAGATATATTAGTCAACGACATTTGACAGAAGCTCTGAATTGTAGGTCCACTGTTTCTCACTATGGTACCTACATTTATGCCAAATAAACTATTACGATCTTTCAATAAATAAAAAAAAAAAAAAACTCTTAACATTTACGCATCTTTCTAAAGTTTTATCAATAACCAACAGAAGGGTTGTAGCTGAAACCCATTTCTAGTTTAAAACACTTGAAAGTAAGAGTCTTTGAGACAAGTTTGAAATATTTGAACAATGTTTTGAAACAAAAAGAGAAGATGCAGTCTCCTATGTTTATAATTTATAAGATAAAAACTGTTTCTCCGAACTGAAAAAAAAAAATAGTTAAAAGTTATTAAAATTAGAACATGTGAAGGTGCATGGCATGGTTGAAAAAAAAGAGAAGATTACCTGGTTTGACTTTGTTCCCCCAATGTGAGGTTACGTGCCGTCGAGGATTGGTGTTCCAAACTATGATATTATCGACCACTGATTTTTCGCCAACCCCCAAACGTATTTGTTAAATCATATTATTTAATTTCATTTCAAACTGAGATTTGTTTCTGCATAAAGTCACTGTGAATCTGTGTGGTGTAGAAGGGAATTAATTTGACAATATCTACAATTGTCTAATATGGTATTAGCAGAAATCAGTGTTGTTTTTTTTTTTCTATTTGTATGAACGCAACCTCAAATAAATCAATATTTTGCTCCAAACCAAATCACCGTGACGTTCCAAAGTAGACAAGACGTGCTTGCCGAAAAAGAAAGTAGACAAGATGAATGAACGAATGATGGTGTATGACATAGCTTTGAAAATAGACTTACAATGCACCAGATCCAATGACAAAATAATTCAAAATTTAAATTAATACTCCTCCATACTTTATATTTGGTCGGGTTTATTACGTTTTTAAAAAATTACAAGTTCTGGTCATGTAAATATGTACAAATTAAATTTGATCTTTGATGTTATGCCACCATAAAAGAATCTTGCATTGAGATACTGCTATATTTGTTTTAATAATAAAATCACTTCAAAAAATTATATAAAAACTAGAATGTAGAATACTAAACTTAAAATGGGAACACTTATAAAGACTGTGTATACTTTTAAAAAGTTAATTAATAAAATCAAATATTTTTTAAAATAGCTAAAATAGAATTTTGAATCGTTAAAATATTTAAGTGGGAAACTAACAACTTTTGAAAAAAGTGGGACATTAAGAACTTTAAAAAAAGTGGGATACTGAAAAAATATTCCTTTTGAAATAACTCCAGAAACAAAATGTGTAAAATAACATTACATGAAGCAGATAAAGTACGTGCTAACAACCGTCCATGATTGTCTTTCATCAAATGTTCTCTAGCATGGCTGTGGTTTGACTTTGCAAAGGAAAGAGAGTGAAGCCATTAAATAGTACCACATCCGCATTATTTGGGAACCAACAGCAACACATTTTTTCTTTTAGAAATATTTGCTAAGAGGGTATTTCTTAGCACAATCTTTACATTAACATGTAATAAAAAAAATGCCAAAAGGGCTTGTAACCAAAAAGTATTCTCTCGAAAATCTATCAGAAATTCATTATTGCGTAGTGACTAGCTCGGAATAGTAGATTTGTGGATTTTCAATCGGCAGTGGCTGACTTTGAACATAACATGATTTTTTAAAAATCAACGGTTCTTAACAAAACTTTACTTTCAGCAAAAGATTACAGATTAACTAAAGTTGTAGATTAACAAAAAAAGTTGAAAGCTATAGTCTTAACAGTATTTAAATAGCAGTCTCAATTTTTGATTCCTGACAAGTCTCTGCATATATGGCCCAAAGGTGGCCGCTTCACCGAAAGTGTGAACTCTGAAATTCATAAACAGGAGCCTCGGTAGCAGAGACATAGACCCAATAATCCACAATGAAACGTTCATCTCAATCGTATCAGTACATCGTACATGATATATACACAGAAGGGACACAGGTCTAATGGAAAACTTTGTCATTTTCATGGGTACTGTACTTGTTAACTCTTTGGCTAGTCAATTATCTCCTTGTGATTGTGCAGATATACATCATGTGACTTCACATCAATGTCGGGGAAATCGGAAAGAGTGCAGCAAGCCTCAAAACTGTCCTGCTCTTATATCTCTATCAAGCCGATCTGCGTTAAGCGTCCCTGGAAGCTCTCTGAAGTCTTCATTGAAGATAGAATATGCACTGCAACGTTTGTTGTAAAGCAGAAAACATTTCAAAACTATCACAAAATAGTTTGCAACAAGTATATTTGGTATCAACAATCATTTAGAATTGGTCAAGAATACAGATATGAGAGGGTCAGAATTCTTCCTATAAATGTATTATAGATAGACATGTAACCATGAAAATTTTAAGCATATAAAAGTTGACAGAGATGAGACATAAAATTTATCATTAGCTTTATTGTCTATATATTCCCTTTTGTCTTTCCATTTGAGAAAACTAGTATTACTTCCATATTAGCGAAATGGATAAAACTAGAATACTAAACTTGTGACATCCTTCTCATGGATTGAGCAATCAGAAAAGGTTAACATATGAAGCAGGTAGAAATATTATACATCATACTGGGAATTTTCCAAAGGGAAAAAAATAGGTAAAATCCAAAAAAGCACGTGAAAATAATTTAAGCTCCTGATGTGCTATTATTACTTAGATATGTCGAATTTTTAATCCAGGATGTTACAAAATTTATTCACACTTCCTTCTAAGCCTTCTGTACTTCATTTTGTCTTGTTTTGATAATAATGAAGTTCACACTAGCATACAGGGGTCTTATTTGAATTATCAGATTTGACTTTCCCATTGTTCAACGTTGTGAACAATATACTAGTAATGCACAGCAAATAATGTCTGGTCATACCTGATGTCACCAGCTTGGCGCTTTCCAAGGTTGAAGAGAATGAGACAAAAGCCAGTTGCAAGTATCTACACGAAAGTTGAAACACGCCATAATGACACAAATTTTATCGTATACAATGACCAGTAAGTACCCTTGGAAGACATCTTATTTTAATCTCTACAATGTCAAATCGAATTTATGGGTTCAGGGCATAATGGTGCATGGAAATTCTCAGCATATCAAATGAAGATCTAACCATGACATTATGACAAGAAAAGAGTAAAATGTGCCACAGAACTTTCACACAACATCAGCTCATAATTGCTTTTCTCCCAAACAACAAAAGACTCTTTTTCTTTTCAAACATCGTTTCAGGGGCAATTCAGATTCAAAATCAGTCACAAGTAATTATTATACACAAATTTGTGCACCGAATTTATGGTGCAGCCTCCCTAGTCCAAGCTATTCATAGGCAAGATATAGTGGAGTTGAACCCATAAAAAACAGATAGTAAGTGGACTAAAAGCCCGAATAATAGGAAGGAAGAAAAGAGACATACATACAAAGGTCCGAGATCCCATCTGTGGGCGACAGGAGCAAGGATAAACCACAAAGTTATGAGAAGCCACGCCTTCAGACTCAGAGTGAAAATTACCATCAAAACAACATCTGTGAATGGAGAATGAGCATTTTTAGAAGCTTGTTAATGTCAAAGGGAACTATTATCATCATCATTGCCCACGAGAGATTCACACATCTATATTGATGCCTGGAATAATGCATACACCAGCTGAATGACCCAGTTTAAATTGTCTGCAAGCAAGCAGACTATGGTGATACATACTGCAGATGCTTCAAAGGCCACATTGGTATAACTCGAAGATTTGGGAGTAAGAATATTTGAATGATTCTTCAAGAAATAAAGTGAAATGGTGATTTGAACATTATGGATTCTACAGTAAATGATTACATATTTGAAGGATGAAAACAGTAATTTACTAAAGCCTAAACAAATACCATTTATTCAGCTTCATACCTGGAAGCTTCAAGTTATCGTGTAGAAAAGTGTACAGCCACTTCTTCCACCGACTTGATGAGTGAGGAAGCCGAAACTTCTGCAGAAGAAGTAATCAAGATGAATTCGAGTCAAATGAATACCAAATTGACGTTATGGTCACTTTGTTAGGTAGCAATGAATTGATTTTACCAGATCTTCATCGTCATCATCATTGTCATATTCATCCTTCACGGGTGGCTTTGGTTTAACAGCAACAATCAAGCTATCTAGTATATCAACAAACAATTAATAACATCTCTGTATGATGTTGGAATATTGATCAAATGCATAAAAAAAAAAACCTTTAAAATGTAAGAGTCCCAAAAAAGATAGAGAAGTAATAAATATAATCAACAACTAATCAGGTATTTTTTTATTTTATAATAGACCAAGGAATAAAGTTAGGGAGAGAGTGGTTTCAACTGATGGGTTACACTGATGCAGTCCCAGAAGCAAAAGTTATTTTCAAAAGATAAACTTGTCAAGAGCTTATCTGGATAAGTGTCTTCATAAACACTCCCAGGAGAGAAAAATAAGAAGAAAAAAAATGAAACGAGTTTCTTTATAAGCTAAAGCTAGATCATGCACAAGTTAAAAATAAGATTTTGGAGAAGTTACATGAGAGAACTTGTACAAATAAACTCACAAATGAGCTAATTTTAGCTAAGGAAGAAATTCATTTAATTTTTTCTTGTTTTTCTCTCGTAAAAGTACTTAAGGAGAAATTTGACCGAAATCTATAACAAAGTTGAACGGATGAACGATGTGACCATATCAAAGACTACAGAAGGTGCAACAGAGGCGGTTACAACTTGGATACACCTATTTTACACTTTCACATGTTGGATAAACTAGTACAATGTATTGATTAAATTAGTATAATTATTGATTAACTTCATATCTGAACCAATATGCCAATTGTAACACATCCAAACATTACATAACCATTAAAAGACCTTCTTAAAAACCTCCATAGTCATCACTAATATTGTAATAACATGAAAATTCAATGATCACATGGTTATGATGGAGACACATGTCATCCCTAATTTTTTTTTCAAGACCACAACACTTTGGTTAAACCAGTGCAATGTTTTAGTTAAATTAGTATAATAGTATAATTGTGAATTAAAGTCTAAGTAAGCAGAGTCAAGTTACTGTATGGAATTTGAGTGTTTTACATCTTTTGTACTCAATGTGAGAGAACATTCTTCTTTTTCTTTAAAGAAGTCAATATAGTGCATTTATCAAATAACCAAACTAGGACTAGAACTATACCTCCATCATTGAGTTGCACAGATACTTCATCTCCATTTTTCATGTCACACAAAGCACATCCACGCAGAACAAGACTCAAGTTCTCAATTGGTAAATTAACATTCCCAGCAACTAATCTCCTCAAATCACGCACCTATATGCGATTTAAAAGAAGCATAAGAAATGAAAAAATATCACCTATAGTTAACAAGATGGATCGTCAAACAAACTAATTAAAAGAAATGAAACCATAACCATTCTTCCCCAAAGAAAGGCAGGGTCAGAATCAACATAGCTTGATCACCTCGACCCCCCCTTCCCAAACAACACCCTTTTTGGAAGAACACAACATTAACAAATAAAAATAAAAATGTTCGCAGTTTGAGCTATGAAGGCACACTTGGCATAGTCCATGATTCGATTGCAACTAACCCTAGCCAAGTATCATTGTCATCTGCGAAAAGGGTATTAATTTTGATTCTTTTTTTGTTTTACCAACGCCCCAGAGAAAGAGGGGGCAATAACAGTGGATTAAAACGGTGTGAATTGAGATGGTGGAATTGAAAATGAAAAACGCAGAACTTGAGAATTGAAGGGGAAAAGAGGAAGTTAGAAGAGAAACCTTGATGGAGGAAGGAAGGAGGAGGCGAGAGGGGCGTGCAGGACCAATAGTTTTGAGGACGATCTCCACCTTCTTCTCCAACTCCTGTTCCTCCATGCCCATCTCTGAATCAAACCATGTACCACTCTACCATCACCGATACCAATTAATTAGAAAATGCTTTTGAATCAAATTCAATTTAATTCCATTAAAGCTAATTTATACGCATTAATAAAATCATTCCCAAAGAGATTCATAAATAAATTTTATTTTATCATTCTTTTAAATTAAACAGTCAAATTTATTGTCACTTTTGTTTTTAGATTATTGAAATTTTACCTGACCTGATACAGATTATTGAAATTATTGAAAAACTTTTAAATTTTTTATATGTTTCAGATATTAAACTAGATTTAAACCGTGATTACCCACGGTGGTTTGTATGTTTTTTATGTTTATAATTAAATAAAAGGTTAAATATGTTTTTGTCTCTTAACTCTTAGTAGTTAAAATTAGATTTAGTTTCTCGTTAAAACCTTGATTTAATTTAGTCCTTCAACTTTACAAATATTTGGATTCAGTCATTTTAACCAATTTTTATAAAATTTATTTAATATTTTAAACGCGTTTCATGAGAGCATGTGAGTTGTTTACTCCGCTTGACACATTTTTGTTTCAATATTAGCTAAGAAACTGTCTTGAAATAAGTTTGAAACATCAAATAAACTTAACAAATTTTTGTTAAGAAGACTCAATCCAAACATTTGTAAAATTGGAGGACTAAATTGAGTCAAGATTTTGGAGAGAGACTAATTTCAATTTTCACTTAAAGTTAAGGACAAAAACATATTTAATCCATAAATATATATATATATATATATATATATATATATATTAAAAAATCTTAAAGTTGAGAAAAAAATAATAAATAGTTTTAAGTTTATAATTAAGTTTTGAATTAAGTGTAAAATATTAATAAGTTTTTAAAAAATAACTCTAAATTATGATAATTTATTTAAAAGAAAGAGTGTGGTCTATATTAGAGTTTAAATATTATTGAAATATTATTTGTAATCTATTATTGTTATTTATTCAATAATAATAATAAAGTTGAAATATGTTTTTGTTTTTTAATAAATTATTCTAGAAAAAACAAAAGAGTAAAAAGGAAAATTAATTATCAACAAATAAATGGTAACGAAATAAATATGAATAAAATAATAAATTATAATTTAAATAACTAAAAAAAAGTAACATTTGTAAGATGTATCGGTAAAATAGAATAATAGGATCACATTCTTAATATACTCTTTTCTTATATTTATATTTATAATAGATTAACAACGAACCACAAATTTAGAGCTGAATTCAAATGTAACTTTTTTGTACTTCTGCTTATATGATATTGCATTTACATTCAAATACAAACAAAACTACCTAAAGTTCACGTTGATTAGTACCATTCGTGAAATCTATCCAATATTTTATTTCATAAAATAAATAAAAAATATAAATATTTTTTAATTACTATCAATTATAATTTTTGTCAATGATTTTTAGTGATCTATTCATAAAAATTTTGCAGAAAAAATAAAGAAAAAATGTAATTAACTTTTATATGAATTAAAATTATAATATGTAAAAGTTCATTTGTAGAAACGCTTTTAACTTCTATTTTTAATTAGTATACAAATTAATTTAACTTATTATTAAGTCAAACTCCTTTTTTTTCCAAAATTTTTTTATTAAGAAATTAATAAAAATAATTAAAGAAAATTTCATCCTTACAGAACATACGTATGAAACAAAAGAATAATTTTTGAAATAATAACAATGAGATAAGAAAAATAAAATATCTTCATTCGCAATTAATTTTTTATTTATTTTACACTGAAAAACGATTCCTTTTTTATAAAATTTACTTAAAGCAACACTACCCTAAACCCTAACGAAGCATTTAATTCTTTTGAAGAATTTATATTTCTTTGTGATGAAATCTTTTGTTTAGATAGAGAAATTCAAAAGTATTTTTTTAAAATATTTCAATGAGTTAAATAATAGAAATTCAAATACCCTCAAAATAGGTGGAATTTTAATTTCTCCTCATTGAATCTCACACTCAAGACATTTCAGGTAGAGTTGTCAATTTAGCCCAGTCCATAGATGGACTCAACGAGCTGGATTGACGACTAGACGAGCCAGACGAGCCGGGTGGGCCCAACGACCAAGATGGATTGGGCAAACCAGACGACGCAGACAAGTTGGACAGGCTTGACGACAGAAACAGGTCGGGCAGGTCCGACGACCCACACAGGCCAGACAGGCCTGACGATCCACACATATTGGGTTGGCCTGACGACATAAGCGGATCGGGCGAGACCGATGACCCAAACAAGTCAGACAAGCCTGAAGACCAAGATGGGTTGGGTAGGCCTTATGACCAAGACAGACCGAGCAGGCACGACGACCAAGACAGGTCAGATGAGCACGACGACCAAGACGAGTTGGACACAACACAAACAGGTTGGGTGGCTCTGACGACCAAGATGAGTGAAATAGTTCTGATGACCAAGACAGGCCGGATGACCAAGATAGGTACGCATAAACCGACGTAACAACTCTAACATGCCTTTCTGGCCCGTCGACTCGAAAAGCCTGATCAAATTGATGAACTTGGCGGGCATGACCAACTAGCATGTGTCGTCGAACTGGTCAGGCTTGTATGGATTGTCGGGCTAGTCCAGCTCGTCGGGGTTTCTCGGTCGACCTGGCCAGTCTGAGTCGTTAGGTCAGACCAGCTCGATTGGGTAATCAGGTTGGCCTGGTCCGACCATCTGAGTCCTCAAGCCCATTTCCAAATTTATCATAAATTCAGAACATAATTAAGTCTAAAATAAATATTGTTAAAATTAAATTTTATCTCATATGAAATTCAATTGTTTATCCAAACATGAAATTGAAATACAAGATATTTTAATTTCTTTATCGAAATAAGTTATTTAAAAAATGAAGGGAATTTAATTGCAAGCAATTCATATACAATACATTTTAATTTCTTAGTATAGTTCAAATGTTTCATCCAAATACAAAGTTAATTCCTAATATAATTATCTAATTTCATTTCGAAATTTTAAAAAGACCTTAGTTATTTATTGGTTTTTAGTCCTTTAATTTTTTTTAAAAAGACCCTTAGTTATTGGTTTTTCTAATTTAATCCTTTCATTTTCTTTGAAGACATCTAATTTGATTTTTTGACTGTTCACTAGTCCTTTAATTTTCAATCAACAATCTGCTCTTTATTTTCTTCATCCACTAAGTTCTTAGGTTTATTCTTCTTAGACTACCATTCATGGTCAAGCAGAAAATCACTGATTTTTTTTTCTAAATTAAAAGACTAAATTGGAAAAATTAATAACTACTGATTATTTTTAAAATTTGAAAGAAATTAGAGGACCAAATTGAGAATTAAACGTTTTTTAAAATGTTTTTTTTAAGAATCACAAATATTTTTTTTATTAGTTCATTGAATTCAAATGTGTATAGTTTTATTCATAAAGAGAACTTCTCATTCATACTTACATAAAAATATGTTTATGAAATTGCAGTGCTTAACTTTTTTATGATTTTATTTCTTCAATTACTTCTAATTATTTTTAAAGAATGTATCTTAATGTTAAACAATAAACTTATGATTACTTTGCATAAGTTGGAGTTCTTATGTTGTCTTATTCTTTTTCATCATATTCAATTCGTGTGTTACATAAAAAGAGAAGTTTTGGTTTAAGACGAGGGAAAGCGGATTTATTTTTGGTCTTCAAGCAATAACACCTTTTCCATTGAAATAGTAAATTTAGGGTTTAGGGTTGTGTTGCTTTAAGTAAATTTTATCAAAAAAGAATCGTTTTTTGGTGTAAAATAAAAAAAAAAATTGCGAATGAACATATTAGGAATTAAAGCTTTTTCAAAATTTCAGTTTACCTTTTACAAATTCCATTGAGCCGAAATGGTTTATAAGAATTCCCAATCCAGCTATAGACCAATTAGGACAATTGAAGGGCGTATTATATAGTTTTAAATAATTCAGCTACCATCGTCTTTAGATTAATTGTACCAAAATATTCGTAAAACTATATTAATCTATATTCAACTAATATAAGATTATTTCATTTTCTTTCTTAATTAGAATTATAATAAAAAGCAATTGTCTATCCTGAACCAATGCATATGATTTCATCACAACACAAGGGAATAGTTCTTTTTCTTGATTATTGTCATGCTCCCAATAATCCAATCCTTTTCTATCTATTTTCACAAAGATTCAATTATTTGCATTATGAGTATGATTCACTTCAAAACTGAAACAAGCAAAGGAGAAGTATATGCTAAGACAAGACTGCATTGGAGTTACAGGAAGCAGTTTGTTTCCTACGAAAATCATGCTGTCATTCATCTATTTTTCTTACATAATCTACAGCAGAATCACCATTCATATGGGTGTGACAATGTAAATTTTTTTAAAGCTTCTTTGCTTAAAAAGGAGGATGACAAATTCCATAACTGCATAGAAGTGGTCAAAACAGTATTGTTAACATAAGAAAATGTTCTACACTTACAACCGCACATGAAGTAACATAATACTGAGACAACACAATTGCCAGAGTCAAAAAACAACAAACGACCCAAGCATGTGGCCGGTGACAATATTTACATAGGGTTGCAGTAGTACAGTTTAGACAATACATAATCGGTTCAGTCACAACATTGTCATACAGAAAATTCAACAAAACGATAATCCATGAGTTACACACGAGCTAGTTTATCATCAAAACTGATCAGATTTTGAGATCAGGTGATTCAGCATAAGAAATCGAAATCAGCTCGGACCTAAATTTGTCATCTTTATCACGGCTTGGCATTGCAACCCCATCTGACTTCTTGCTCTCAGACACAGAGTTTGAATCCAGAGTCTTTTCAGGCAGAGAGTTAGAGATAGCAATAAGAGATTCACGTGCCACCTCTTTGGACTCCTTGGTCAATGATCCGTTATCCATATAACTATACCACTTTTCTTTTTTTCCTACAATTCAAAACCAAAATTCTCAGAGTTCATCCAATCCGAGGGATAAGATATTTTGAATATATGATGTGATATCAGATATTTTAAATTTATGTTGTGAAAGCAGGTGATCCTTGACTGAGTTTGAGGTCAAACTTGACAGGTGATATCAGATATTTTGGTCAAACTTGATCAACCCATTCAACCTGTTAGGTTTATTTGACCTCAAATTAACCACCAGATCAGGCGTGCTGTCCGGATTTTTCTACCATGTTTAAAATACGAAGACCTAATGTCTTCGCACCGTAAAGTGGATTCATAAGCATAGCAAACTAAAACACCAATGTCATAACTTATAAGGATGAGCCAATAAGAGAACTCAAGCAGTCAAACAAGATCAGCACCACAAGCACGCCCAAAGGTTTGAGGTCAGTTGGTGATTTCACTTAAAAATTAACAAAAACTTTCAAAGCACCAAAATATTTTGAATTGCATATAGCTACTTCCATACCTGTCTTTAAATGTTTCCAAAAGAATCAAAATCCACAAGAGTACAGGAAAAATTAGGAGAGAAACGTCTTTTGCAAGTCCAGCATTCCAAAAGTAGCAGTGATGATTCGATTGGTATGACTAACCAGTTAACCTCTTCAATGGACATAATATCACTAAATTTGTTCTTCTAATCTAATCAATCTAGTGAATTCAACTAGTACTCAGAATGACATTCCACCTGAAACAAAAAGGCATGTATCCCCTACTTAACATTCGATATCTAAGATCAAACATGGTTCAGTATAGAATATCCCCTTTCTTCTATTACTCAATTTTTAGAAATTTCATAACACTATTTGAGAAAATATGAATTTTAATTTAAAATCTAATCCAATTATATAGATTTGAATCAATAAAGGTTAAACTATTTTTCTTAAAATATAAACTTAGATTTAAATCAATATAATTATACAGATTAGATTTTAAAATATTCAATGCACACCCCTGCATAACAGTAACATATGCATCTTCATCTTCGTAATCAATATAACATTTCTTATCCAACTACACAGGTCCACTAACATTTTGCCTCCGCTGTTCCTTGAGTTAGGTCTTTTCAGTTTTTGCCTGGTCTCAATCTATGACAAGAAAATGAATCTACTTTTTACTCAAGCATATGTTTTTCTCTTTTTATGGTATCCTTTGTTGCCGGTAGTCTTGAATCAAATAGGCTATAAAGTCCATGAATCAAATACAATCAAATTTTACTACCCAAAAAGAGGGACAGAAAAAGGAGAATGAAAGAAAATTATATGCCAACTACAACCATATCCAACAGCTCTTACTTCTTCAGATTCGCACGAGCAAGAACAGATTCCAACATGTATTGTAATACTTTAATATTTAGAATTATTGCAAGATTCTTATGGTACCCTTACCAATAATAATTAGCGAATAGTGATCCATATTTAGTCATGTTCCCATTCAACTAAAATAAAAGTATAAAAATACAAAAACAAGTTTATATTTTAATATACATATGAAAAAATCTTAATTCGCAGCTTATTATGAACAAGGGTACACCATATACAAAATAGAAACGAAACCTCCTAAAATTATCCAGTTTAGCTTTCAGAGGCACAAAAGTTTTCTATTTACATTGAAACAGTTGATATAAGCTATCTTAACCAGAAAAACTTCGCCTGTGAATTTCTTCCAGTAAGCATTAAACAGCGCTTACTTTTGTTTTTAGAGCTCTAGACTATATGCATAATACAGGTTTTGCAAAGCAGTTGATTCAGTCACATCAAGAAGTGAAACAATGATTCAGTCACATCACTCTAAGCAAAAACCAAAGAAAAGAACATGAACAATAGTTTTTTTCTTTACTTAACATATACCTAGCACCACGTATCCAATTATTTTGAACAAAAAGGGTGGGGTAAGTAGCCACAGCATGAAATTGAAACTTGATTATCAAATGTTAAACCGAATAACTAATTTATCTCAGAAACACTAAAATTCAATATCATATTAATCATATGCCGAAGTAATCTGAACTCGTAAGTTACTTTGAGATTGTCACGAGCAATTTTTAGTCCATAAATTGAATCATCTGGAATTATCCATTAAGTTACTTCGAAACTGCCAAGAAAAATCGCCGCAAACAATTTTTTCTTTTAATTGGAATCATCACCCTGAAACCGAGTCAACCTGATCGATTGCAGTGGATTTCTGCAGCAGGTCATGAAGCCTCAGAATCAAGGAAAGAAATCGAGAAAAAAAGCGTTAATTTGGCATTCATGCAAATGTTATTTCCAATTCTTTGTGCTGATGTGTTTTATAATCCCCAATCGGAGAGAAAACACGATGAGGAAAACAGGGAGAAAAGAATCACAAAAAATGAGCTGAATCTATGTACGAGTAACAAGAGATTAGATTGCGAAGAGTTAGAAAGATAAATTTTGGGGACTTAAGGGAAAAGAAGGGTGGTATTCGTACCTTGGAAGTTAACGAGAAATAGGAAGAAAGGTTGAGAGAGAGTAGATGTAGGACCCTTTCTTTTCCAACAACACCAACCTACGACTTTGTAAAAATGAATCTCATGGGAGCGATTAAGATTCGGGATTTGCAATTTAAGGGACAATCACACGCTTTTCGGCTTTCGTCAGAATCCTGCATGTTTCGATTTCCCCCAAAATTATCATTTGTAAAAATAACCAACTACAAATCCATTATCTTAAACCAAACTTGTTTTTATATTTATCCAAATAATTCCAGAGTAACATTTTTTATTTTCCAAATTTAAAATTACTTTTTTAATCATGTGATTTAACAAAAAAAAAGTGTTTTTATTTGGGTTGGATTTGAGTTCATAAAATAAGGTATCTAAAATTGAGGACTGTTAAGGATAAAGGTAGACTTATCCCTACTCATCTCAGTAGTTATGTCCTCGGCAGTATAATCATTGTTGTTTAAGATTCTAACAATACTAAATATACCACTTTTTAAATTATTTTTATTTAGATACTTTTAATTTTGTAATAAATGTTGAAAGTAAAGAAATTAATTTATTTGAGAATAAATTGAGAAAAAAAGGACTTGATTGAAATTTGAGATCATTGCATAATTTGGAAGAATTTTGTTTATATAGCTAAAACTACGAAAAGAATTTTAGTTTTGACGTGGTTTGATCAGAGAGAGACTATTGAAATGATAAATTATAGAAACTAAAAAAATTCATTGTGGATTTGAAAGAATAAAAATAACTTCAAATTTAAGAGGTTAAAAAAAATTTGAACTTAAAAATTTTCTTCACATTGTTATTGTTGTGTACTCAGCACCCACTTTCATTCGCATCCACGAGTGAAGCTAGTGGTAATTGTTGTGTATTAAATATTTCTTTTATTTAATTATATTTTACTTTCAACACATACACACTTCAATCATTTTTTTAAATATATCGATTTATTAAAATCATTAAAATACTTCTTGATCAAAACCAGTCCATCTTGATGATAAAATCATTTAAATTTTGCACTCATTTCTTTACATTTCTCATTCTCTTCTTCTTAATGCCAATTTCCTTTTTTTTACTATTTTTATTCCTCTTTTTATTTGTCACTTCCTAATCTAGATAAATGTTTAAAAAACTATTTAAAATTACACTAACACTTTCTCTTTAGTAACAAAAATATTAGTTTATTTGAAATAAAACATAAACTCTTTTTCTAATTTACTAAAGCTTTTTTTTTGTACAAGACTTTCTTTTAAACTTTTATAGTCTCTCTTAAAAGAAAAGTCATATTTCTTCTTCTTTTTCTTATTCAACTTTATTGTTTCTCTGTTCCTCACGCATCAATCTCCTTTCATTGAAATACTCAATTTCACCCACTCTTTGTAATAACATAATTTCCAAAATCAAAATTGATAATATTTTATTATTACACTTAATGAAAAAATTGTAATCTAACGCAAGTGGTATGAAAACTTGTTTTTGCCTTATAAGCACCTCTTCATTATACAAGAACAGAAGTTCAAGAAATTAACAGAAAAAGAAAGACGAAAAAATAAATTGGGAGAAGAATTATTGCCACAAATCTATAGCTATAATCTTTGTTAATTGATTAATAAATTGTGTGGATAACATGAAAAAGTGTCGTTAGACTTTTATAAAGTAGTAACAAATTAATACTTAGGAATCAAATGTCATAGCCATAAGTGTGAACATCATCTCATTTTCATGGAAGTTTCTAACAAATCCAAACAACAAGTAATCAAATTTGTGATGATAATCCTCAAAACAAATCTCGTTTTATCGTTGACTCCACCGACCAAAGGTTTTATCTACTCTTCTTGCGAATTGTCGTAAGCTATTATCTTTTTTTTGAAACTGTTTGCCTCTATGCTCTGTTTCATCTATGTGAATAAAAGATTCAATCTTGACCTTTCCTTCAACATGGTTTGCAAGGGTGAGATGTTTTGTTTTATTTTTATTTTTATTATTATTATTATTATTATTTATTATTTCATCTGATTGTAAGTTGGACAATATCGTTAGGATCGATATCTATATTTTTTTAAAGTATTTTTCATTTTAAAATATTGAACTTCTTCGTAATTTAATCTTAAAAAAAATGTGAAGAGATGAGTTAATATGAATTTCGTCGATACGAAAACACTTCCCACTGCATATTATTATTCCATTTTTTTTTTCAACATTATTTTTATTGTTCCAATTGGTGAGCTAATTAAAATACTTTTCTCTCAATCACCTGCACTTCTAAGAATTCGGATTTTATCTTAGCTAATTCAGACACACAAAAATTAAGAATATTACTATTAAGTTCTAATTTCCATCCATAAATTATGTTGTTAATAACATTCGATAGTACACGAAGTTCACAAACCAGTTTTTTAAATATTCCACTAGGAACTTTGAACAATACTTTTTTTTTAAATTGTTCTTTTGAATTCTATATACGTTGGTCACATATACAGTAAAAACACGTTTAGAAGGTACCTTAGTTTATGGACATAGATATTTTACCAATTCTCTAAGCCTGCTATATTCAACAAAAAAGAAAATGAAAATGAATGTTCTATTATTACATATCATTCACTATTTCTTGACTAATCAAGAGTTAATTTTAAATTTAACTTAATTTTAATTAAATAAGAGGTTAAAAAATAAAATTTGCACCTATTTATATATTTAAAGTTAAATTTATTTTTAGGTGACATGAGATCTTCAACTACCAATTTTGTTATTAACCGGTGTTGACAAAGAAACCCTAGTGTTTGATAAGATCAATAGCATAATTGCTAACTTATTTAACTATCTTATAAGTTAGTCTTATCAGAACACAAAAGTATTTGGTAAGTATCTCAAAGTGGATTATTTCATGAGCTTTTAGCTTATAAGCTACTTTTCGGTTAGAAACTTATTTAGTTTTTATAATTTTATATTTTTTTTATGCATACTGTTATTTATTTTAATTTTATGGAGACATTTTTACTATACTTTTTTTTTAATATTTCTTGATTTTGTTTGTACAATTTAAATTAATTTTTTTTAACAATAATAAAAAATTTATTTATTATTATTTATATAAAATTACATACAACTCAAATTGTAAAAAAAAAATTAATGTAACAATAATTTGGATTGTGAAATAAAAATTTTGGCTTTAAATATATAAACAAAAATTACATTTCATTAATTATGATTAGATGAATCTGTTTAAATAAAATGACTTGTCAAAATAAAAGTATATACAATTTTTTAAATATATATATATATATATATATATATATATATATATATATATATATAT
>Ga0099822_1004355_pt1 | contig 18421 bp, 6 predicted proteins | sample CowpeawhiteBW_FD_76839 | JGI IMG/M metagenome (GOLD analysis project Ga0099822, IMG submission 76839) | Root nodule microbial communities of legume samples collected from California USA - Cow pea white BW | ecosystem: Host-associated > Plants > Roots > Nodule | place: USA: California | collected...
CATAATTTTATATATAGGGAATTTAGAATTATTATGAAAAGGAGGTTAAGAAATCGAACAAGGTTATCAAGTGTGATAGAAAAAGAAGTTCATCGAGGCATTGTTGAGTGGTTTCGATGTCATGTGAGTAATGAAATATGATTTTTGTAATTTTTAAATAGTTAATATGAATTGCTAATGATTTTTGTTTTTGTTTTTCAAGTAGATAATAAACAATAACCCTAAAGCTTACTTTGATGCGATCATGCCCTTACACAAGGCCCACTTCAAGAAGCCAAAACGTTTACTGCATATAATGTTAATGGGAATAAATTTCAAACAAAACAACATGAGCAAAGGATGGAAACTCAAAATAGTGGTTTGTTTTGTAGCTTTGGAACTAAAATTTATGCATGTACAAGTGATAATAGGCCAATATATTATGGGAAGCTAGTTGACATTATTGAATTAAATTACTATTTGTCGATTCATGGTGCATTTATTTAAATGCCAATGGAGTAACACTACAAATTGTAGATATATTAGAAAAGATGCATTGGGGTTCACATCAATCACTTTTTCTCATTTGATACATACAGGTGAAAGGGAGGATGATGAACCATACATTCAAGCTTCTCAAGCTCAACTTGAGTATTATATGGAAGACAAGAAAGCTGAAGGATGGTGTACCCCCGTTCACTTAAAGCCGATATACTTATTTGAAATGGGTGGGGATACTATAGTGACAACTTAGGAAAGTGAGTCTCTACACCCACAGGTAGCCTCATTTTGTTTAGATGATAATTTTGAAACTCATTTGTCTAGGCCATGTGTAAATGTAGAATTTGATTAGGTGTCTAGTTTTGAATTAAAGTCATAATAATTTCATTTTTTGTTTGTCTTGGATTAAATTTTACTATCCATATTTTTAAACTCAAATGCTTTTGGATTAATATTCATAAATATATTATTTCGTAAGTCAAGTTTGGCAATGATGAAAAGAAGAAGGAGAAGGTATATTTTCTAATATACTTGTGCAGTTGCAGGTTCATCAAGAATAAGAAGACAATATTTCATGTTAGGTTTCTATGGTACTTTTAATGAGTTATCTTTTACGGTAAATAGGTATATTCTAATTTCTTTATATAGAGACACCTCAAAATTCTCATGATTTAGCCAATGATAAGTCATTTCAACATGATCATCATGATGAACTATCATCCCATTCGCATAGAAATAAATCAAAAAGAAAATATTGGATTGTTCAAGTGAGAAGTAAGTCAAATAATGTGCATTTGTTAATCTAAATATTTGTTTTCGCATTACTTGAAAGGTTTGATAACAATTTGTTAACAATTCTTTTCTTATTTATAGCTAATGAAGGAGAGATAAAAGAATCTGGTTTAATGGTTAAGGAAATTTATTACCTTCCATTGGGAGATAAAGTTGTGATACCTTTTGATGGAAACCAACAAAGTGCCACAAATGTAGATGGTCTTTTAGGAGGATTTTTAGGTTAATTGGTAGCAGATTCTAAAATGTTTCCCATCTATTTTGAGAATTGGCATTTGGTGCTTAACAACTACAAAAATTGAGCATGGAATGATGTCATTAAGGCAAAAAGTACATTTTTTATTTTTACTTTTATATATTGTCATAAAGAGTTGCTTTTATTGTTACATACAAATATTAATTATTCTAGGCTAAGTTATGGTGGCATCCAATCTACGAAACTGCAGCAAAAGTATATATGATGAAAGGCATATGCAAAAAAAGGAACGAGAATAGGCTAAAATTGTTTTATACTTACTATTGTGATAAAAAGAGCCGAGATGAAAATGTGAAGAACCCACCATTGTCAATTCCAGAAATTGAGTGGACAACTTTCATAGACTATAGATTGAAAGAAAACACAAAGGTATTTTTCTTACTCAATATTTATAATTTGGTTGCCCGTGATTATAAAGTTCATTTTTTGTGTATGTTTATTTGTAGAAAATGTGGAAAAGGAATGCTGAAAATAGATCCAAACTCAAGATTAGTCACACTTGTGGATCTAAAAAATTTAAAAGAAAAAGAGCGGAGATTGTAAGTATTTAAAAACAAGTCCAATCTATTGTTTTTTTTCCTTTTTGGTAAATTGATATGCTTAACAAATATAAATATGATTGTTATAAATAGATGATGGAAACTGGCCAACCAGTGAGTAGTTTGTATATTCATACTCATATGAGAGTTGATGGGACATACATAATGAAGAGGCTTGAATTGTTTGTGTAAATGATTAATTTTTTGTATGTTTGGTTCATTTTTTTAAGTTATATCTATATCATGTAACTTTAATTACACAGGAGAAGATTTTTGAGATAAAGAATCATGGAACTACTTCTGTGCAAATCTCACCTAACGATTCTCTTGGTCAAGTGTTTAGAAAAGAACATCCAGGTTGGGTATGAGGTGTGGGAGATAGAGTTTTTCCATCCCAAATTTTTGGACATTCCAACCCACGATATGGTGGCATTCCTACTTCTACTAGTTGTGTTCAAGAACTTAAGATTGAAGTTCAAGAGTTGATAAATCAAATAGAGACAAAGGATGGGAATATGAAAACAATGGCTACACTTCTTGCTCAACTGCTAAGACATTCATCAATGACAGTACCTGCTGAACTTCTTGATGTTATTGTAAGTTTTTCTTACCATATTCCATGATTAGCTATAAAAATCAATATATTTGTAGAAATAATTAATTATTCTTTTACTTTTATTGTTGCAACAACAACAAAGTTCTAGTGACCATCCTTGCTCATCAAATGCTAACACCAGTCTTTACCTTATAATTACTTTGAAGTTCGTATTCTACTTATTATTGTACTTTTGATGTTTTAACTAGAGTATGGTTTAGATCTTAAGCTCTATTAGAATATTTTAGATCTTGTGCTTGGTATTAGGAATGAGGGAATGATGATGATATATGTAACATCTCGTCAGAATATTACGGATTTTAACAATAAATAAAGAATTAATAAACATTTTCATTTAATAAAATCTCATTTTCTAAAACGCGGGAAATGTAAAACTTTTATTAAATCTAAGACAAGTCCAAAATTCCATAATGTATAAAACTAAAAAATAATATAAAATAGCCATAGTGTTTTAAATTGGGATAATAACCAAAATGTCTCATGAGAGTTTACAATTTATTTCCAAATATAATAAATAAAAAGACTCCCATGTTATCTCCTCTCCGTGGCTAAGTCTCACCAGCACCACCTACATCAACATCATCTGCTCACGTGTACCGCGCACACGATCATCGCCAAACACAAGCAGATAGGGTGAGCTTAACAAAATAAGCATACAAAACACATTCATATACATATATATGAGTCACTTATATATTTCATGCAACATGCCAAACAAAATCCCTCAATCGATTTCATCTTCCCTGGCCACAACCAGGTCATTTGTGTTCTACCTCTTTTAATGATTACCTCAAGGTGACTTGCTGCCATACCTATCAGCCACAACCGATAGAGCATGTGCAGGAAACCATGCTACAGATCATACACCATAACGCCAGGTGGAGTTCCTATATAAACATCCCAAGACTACCAAACTCGTCAGCTCATCACTGAGGAGGGCAATCCATCTGGACCCATCCGTACTAGCCACAACCAGCACACTCACACCGACAACACTCGCCAACCCAAGCTCAACTCAAGGGTCCCTCGTGTTCATCCGCCATCTCGAGCTCAACTCGAGGGATGCCATTCCGAGCTCAACTTGAGGAATGCTACGTGCGTAACCCCTATCTCGAGCTCAACTCAAGGGATACGTTCCGAGCTCAACTCAAGGAACCCAACAATCCCACCTTTGAAGCATCACCAAAAGCCTTGTAGATCACGCATACAGACTTCAACAACCCAGTGTTGCAATAAAAAAATCGCCAGGTGGGGGACACGTGCCGCCAGTTGCTGCCAGACCGCCTGGCGGGGGACACGTACCACCAGGTGTCAAGCGCCTCAAAACCATCAATCAGCGTAGACAACGCTTAGCAGGACAGCACACGCCCAGGCACACGTACTCCAGAAGTCCCCTGATTCTGCCACGATCGCTTAGCGGAACCTCCCCCTCTGCCAGGCGCCTCCTGCACCAGAACCCCATTATTTCCTCGTTATCGCCTAGCGGGACCAACATCCCAGCCAGGCGCTATACCAGTACATCGAGCTTACTAGTTTTGGTTCAGCTTGTACAACTTGCCACTCTGATGTTACCTCAAACCCACATACCAGATTCTTGACTTAGTTGCATATTATGGTTCAAACTTCTCCCTATATTATCCAATCTCTTATTGATCCCTCTCTCTCATTAAGATTTCTGATATGGAATCCACTCTAATGTTGCCATTTGAACTTTAGGGTAATCTTCTTACTCTTTACTCCAACCTATTTTAGGAGTACCAAGTTCCTTGCTTCATTCACCACCTAAGTGTGCATCCCTACCTCATTTCATAATTTACTATCCTCTAAGAAACTGTTCATGTACTGAATTTCACTCACACAATTACCCAAAGTCATGATTTCCCTTGCACCGAACCTTAGACTAAGCTAAGTCTTAAAACCCTTGATACCAAAACAGATTAGATAGCCATCATTCCAAGTCCAATACAATAAATTATTTGCTTCCTTTAACTGCTCTCCCTCCTATTTATATTAATCCCCCAATTTCCAGTATATCATGGTTAAGCTTAGTGATAGTTGTACTAAGGTTCCCACTTAGACGTACCTCTTTACACTTTCTTCACCTACGAAATAACAAACTACCAATCCCTAATTTTATTTTTCCACACCCCCTATTCATCAGACCTCCCAAAACGCAAAACTGTACTTTGCCACCATGCAGAGGCATTTCCCTACGCTGGCGCCTGGCGACTAGCCCCGTGGCACCAGGCGGTGCATCAGTCTTGGAAATTCCAGAATTCTGCACTGCACCGCGAGAGTCAAATCTTCCCACTTCTCCCTTAACTTCACCTACATGAAGTCCAATATACGAACTACACCTGTTCCATAAATTTTCTGTCAAAATTGACACCCCAATGGTTCTACAGTATCAATTTTTCATATTTTCTATCTTAATACCTACTCGCACTATTTTAAGTCAACTACCCTTCAATTACACAACATTCAATAGTAATTTTTAACATCTGATCATCCATAAACCATTATCATAGATTTTCCCCGCTTGGAAATCACCCAGAACCCCAAAATCAACGAAATCGAGACATATTGCTCGCGTCGCCAAGCGGCTCGATCAGCACAGCCAGGCCCTTCCTCCACAAACCTAGAATTTGGTAAAAACCCCATGCGTCGCCTAGCGGCCGGGAATGTTCCGCCAGGCGGTTCCTCCCCAGAGACCCGAAACCATGATTAAGTGCATGTGCCGCCTAGCGGCTATGAACAGCCCGCCAGGCGGATTCTGGAAATTTTCCATAATTTTGAAAATGCAACCAGAACTAGAAACATGCATATAATTTATACCACTATTCATACAGTTCATACACAACATAAAAAAAATTACGTGAAAACTCCCCTAACCTAGATCCTTTTGCTTAAAACTTGAATGGCTCTAGATTCCTACTTGCTTCCAAATGGTCTCCCTTAGTCCCCCTCAAAACTGCCTCAATAATTCACTCAACTCACTCTCTTCATTCTGATTTTTCTCCCTTTACGTGCAATACCAACAGAGACCAAACAAAACCCTTTCCTCCCCTCCAAAATACCTTTTAATTAGGTCTTAATGAAGATTAATTATCAAAAACGAAAATTGGTTTTAATGTTCATGATAATTATCATTCAACGCCATTATGGAGTTGTTTTTCAGCCCTTTGGCTGCCTCAACGTGGCTGCTAAGGTTTCTACCCCTTCTCTTCTTTTCCAAAAATCAAGTTTATCAAAAAGAAAGCTTAATATAGGTTCCACCATGGTTTGAACCTATAACCATTCCAATTGCCAAATCAATGTACAACCAATTAACCAATTCGTGTTTCATGCAAACTAATATAATTTAATTATTATATCATTCCACAACATGATTGTATATATAAAAATATAAAATCACATAGATAACCTATAATTGGCATACAAAGGACTTGAACCCAAGTCCTCTCACACAATAAAAATACTCTCAACCACTTGAACTAGTACTTTTTCACGTCATACAATTCAGAATTTAATACAATAAATGTTCTTCCTACCCACATTTATTAATTAATTAATTTAATTCCACGGGTCTTACAATATAGTGACTATGTTGTTGTCATCATTTTGAGTCAGACTTTTGAATTAAACATCTCAGGTGATATAGTGACTATCTTTGGAGTTAAGGTAGCATCTCAAGCATTAAACACTAAACATTGATTAAGAGAGTATATTAGTACCATATGTATGAATTGTTGAGTAAACTGAGCATCATGTGCTGCTTCTTTTTATGCATGTTACAAAGTTACTTTCCTTAGTTTACCATCCTCGGGAAGCATCTCTGCTACATCCTCATATACTTTTTCTGCTACATGCCACTTTTTCTACCACTTTTCGTTAGTTATTCTCCTCAGATAAATTTTCTTAGTATATTTGGAAAATTTAAGAAATTACATTATTTGTTCAATATTCCATGTGTAAGAGATATTCATCAACCTTCTATTCTCTGCAATTTTCTTTCCAGTAAGGTTTCGAAAAGGGTAGTAAAACAGAAAGTGTCATGCCCAAAACCATCATAACCTGCATGTTTATAAGGAAAAAAAATGCACATTAAATGTTTATTTCCCTTCATTTTTTTTTCAATTTTGAGGTGCAATAAGAGGACTTTTCACAATCTTAATATTATTCTCATATAAACACGTTTAATTGCATAATTCTGATGAAATAATGTGCATTAGTTAATATTTGTAATAATCTTAATTTTAGGTGGAATTTTCACTAAAACTTGGATCAATGAGTTATATATCTTGATGTAGCTAATTTAATATTTGAATATCTATTTGGTTTAATTTTGTGTTTGTTAAAAGTTAATTGCATTAATTAGTCTTTAAATTGACAAAAGAAATATATGCACTTTATAACTAAGACAATAGTAGATAATTAAATTAAAAATTTATTTAAAGACATAAAAATTGTGGAACCTCTAATAAATAACAACAACAATGGATTTTAGTGTCAAACCAATAAGAGAAGGCAAAACTTTTACTAGCATGTGCAGGTACAACAGGTTCATATTGAACCTTCAAATCTTTTATTCTGCATGTAAAAAGGTTATAAACAAATTTCAGTAGTATTCAACAATGAGATTAGGATTTATAAAAGATAAAGGTTTTGGGTATTCCCTTTTGCATTGGTACCTTCGTTGTTGCTATTGGTGCTGTAAGAACAACCTTTTAAGGATTTGGAAAAAGGTTATATAAAATTAAATAAAAGAGGCAAGCATGGGTAACTATACATGGGGCAAGGAATTTAGGTTAATGAATAATCATTTTGGACAAAAAATGCTTATAATCATGACATTGGTCCAATTATTTAAAAAAATGTTTATATCATTTTATTAAATTAAAAGTAAAACCTCTTTATACCCTAAACATACCGACGGTTACACCTGCCACTAACTTTTTTAAATTCTTAAGCTTCCTAGTAGTCATGTAAGGCCCACTTATTTTCTGCCCCAATGTTTAAGGGCTTACCCTAATCAGTTGGGCCTAAGGCTGGCCCATATGGTGCTTAAAACCCCAAAACCATCCCTAACCATCTCATTCTGCCCATTTTCAGAAAACTATTCCTCTCCTTCCTCTCACAGCTGAAACGTAGAGCTTTGCTAGGGTTTGGTCTCGTTCCTTGTCAAGTTAGCTCAACCCCATCTTCCATTTCACGTACGTTGGTTCTCAACCCATACCCTCTCTTTTCTAAGCTCTGTTTTCGTGATTCCATTTAGGATTCACCGTGGTAACCTCGTATTCAATTTGTTCCAATGTTTCCAGCTCGCGAATTTGCTCTTGGAGCGATAGTGTTTGTTTGTTTGGGGTGTCTGTGTCTTTTGCTAGCATTTTCCATGTAAGGGAAGCTAGGGTTTGCGTATTTTTTGTATATATGCCTGTTTATAGCTTTGCTTCATGATTCATATGACTTGTGTGATATTGTGATTGCATGGAAAACCTTGAGATGGTGTTTGGCATTGAATATCTATTTGATGCGTGTTTGAATAGTGGCGAGGACCGGTATTTTTTCCCAAGCGAGCTTGTCTCGCCTAGGCGAGAATAGCATAACCTTACCCTAGTTTCTGCTCGAGCTCTTGCTTAGGAGGAGGGCTTTCGTTTTGAGCGAGGAAGCATCTCGCTCAAGCGAGAGAGTCTCGGTTAAGCGCGAACTTGTGAGAGCCTGATGTGTTTCACTGTAGTTGTAGCTGAAGCGAGGGACCTCACCTTTGGGCAAAAAGTAGTCTCACTCGGGCGAGGAGGTCTCGCCCAAGCGAGAACTCGCGAAACCTACGGGGCTCTTTGTTGGCAGTCTCGCCTAAGCGAGGGCTGGTAGTTTGAGCGAAAGACCTCTTTCGCCTGAGCGAGGGTCCACAGCTTGAGCGAGACTAGTGCAGGAACTTGCTCTATTGCTATTCTTTTCCATGTTTTTGGTTGTTAGTTATATGATTGGTTGGAGTACCCTATTTAAAGTATGAAGTATGTGAATATGCATCTAATATCTGATTGTGTGGGCAGGAATTTATGAGCTTGGTATGATTATGCATATGAAACATGATTGGATGGTTGGTTGTATATTGGCATGAGATTGGTATGCATGATAACTCTATGGTTGGTTGGTGAAGCATGGCTATGGTATGAATTGGAAGTAATTCCATGAATCTTTTGGTGAGATCTCATGGTGGTGCCATGTGTAATAGACGCACTTCCATGACCCTCTTGGTGAGAGCTCATGTTGGTCCCTCATGTAATGGACATAATTCCATGACCCTCTTGGTGAGAGCTCATGGTGATGCCTCAAGTAATGGACGAAATTCCACGAACCTCTTAGTAAGGTTTTGTGGTGGTGCTTTAGCATATATAATTAAGTATGGATTCAAGTAAGGATTGCATCCTGAAACTTTAAAGAGTTAGTTAGTCTCACGTAGAGCATACTGACTCAAGTGGTGGGAATAGTAGGATGCCCTAGTCTTTGGCAGGATAATAGCATTAGATGTTTGAAGGCTAAGCTTGTGTGTGGTAGGGTGAAACCCATTGGCAATGGTTGTGCAGAGCAGTAGAGGCCACCACAAGTGCAAGCATCTAGTGAATCCGATTGATTATATGTATCCAGATAATTGAGTCTTCGAGTCTTGCTTGTTTGCTATCACATGATCGTTTACTTATCTTGTTGCATGTTTATGATTTGCTTTAAGTGTCTGTGTGCCATAACATGTTAAACTGATTTATAATCTAGCTTACCCTTTATGTTTGTCTGTGTTTGCCTTGCGTGTGATTTTCTCCTTTTGCGATGATCATCAATTTATTGATGTGAGCAGATGTGGGAACCCCTAGTGGTCATCAGGGTGATAGAAACTCCGCAGCGTAGCTAATCTTGGGTTGGATTCCCTTGCTCCGAGTATTTCTTAAAGCAATGTGGCTTATGTACTAACTTGCTCTATGAGCATGTATTTTTGGATAATTGTCAAACTTTTGTTCTTATTCTGTTCATGGCATCGTGGTGTGCCTTAGTTATTCTTCTAGTATATTTTGGATGACTGTAATGGTTAACATAGATATACTTCGTTGTGTGGCTCTTTATGTTATATTGCATGTGATATCTCATTTAATCAAGTTTATTTATTAAATGGGACGTTACAAGTCACAATCGCCAAAATTTATTTTTAATTCCAAAACTTACTAGCAGTTACAATCGCCACCATTTTTTTAAATTCCTAGGCTTACCAGCGGTTGCAACTGTCGTTAAGTATTTATTTTTAAAAAAAATTGATTTAGAGGCGGTTAAATCGACATTAACCATTTTAGTGGTGGTTATGCCGACGGTTTTAGTAAACCAACGTTATATTACTTTGTGGCGCTAAATTCTATGACAGTTAAATTAACTAACGGTAGAAAAAATAGTGGCAATTCCAATCGCCACTAAATAACACATTAAACTGATGCAAAAATCCAAAATTTTAGTAGTGACTTGATATTGTCTTTTGTTAATGAATACTTAAAATGACTTTTATTTACGCTTTTCAACTTATAATAAAATATAAATGAGCAATGATACATTTAGATTTAAACATATTACTTTTATTTTTCTTTATGTAATTGAACTTTTAAATAGTATAAATAAATAAATAATTTTAATTTAAGTTTAAACAACAGAAATTTATATCAAGATAGTGTTCATCTTATGCTCACATAGCTTTTATTTTTCCATTAGTAGCATGTTGCATTTGATAATTGTCATAATTTATCAATGTTATCATGATGGAAACCATTCAGCGAAAAAAACTATGGCCAAGAGAATAGGAGAACATAAAGCCTTATGGACGAAGACTCTACATTTGAAGAGTAGAAAACAAAGATCTTCTTCCTTTTTATTAGTCTTGTACAAAAATATATAGAATAATTTTCTATTGTAGATGCATGTATAACTATAGATTTTAGAGTAATTTTCTATTATAGATGTATGTATAACTGTAGATTTTCTTTTGTAAAAAGTAGAACAATAAGTAGGTCTTCAAGAAGTCTTCATCAAGGAGATGGTGGGCAACCAATACCTTTCTTTACATGGAGGAAGACTCTACATTTGAAGATTAGAAAATAAAGATTTTCTTCTTCTTCTTAGTCTTGTACAAAAATGTATAGAGTAATTTTCTATTTAGATGCATGTATTTTTATAGATTTTCTTTTGTAAAAAGTAGAAGCAAAAGTAGGTCTTCATCAATGAAAGGGTGGGCAACCAAGACCTTTCTTCACATGGCCATACCATCACGCAAAGAATCAAGCATTATAAATCAAGTGAAACAATAATTAGCCAATTTGGGACTTAGAGTGAACTAATCCTTAAAATAGAAAGTGATCTTCGACCCTCTCCATTAGATGGTCAAAAACCTCATTGGAGAGTCTACCAAGGAGCACCTCACATGGCCAAAAAGTATTCATTAAGGTGAGCTAGGCCTTAAAATAGAAAGTGATCTTCAACAAATGGTTAAAAGTAATTGCACCAAAGGGAGGGGGGGTTGATAGGTTCCAGAAATTCAACATAACAATAAAACGTAATTGCAATTTTGATTAAACAGCCACGAAAATAGCAGTGATTCCTTGCTTCGAATGAAATTTCACCTATCATAGATTACAAACTAAAATGGTTTCGTTATTCCTCATGAAACTCGCTGTTAAACAAGTAAGTGGAGGTTAACCACAAATTCAACATGCAATTAAGTAATGCAAGCATTCATGAATTTGTCATAGTTCATTAAGCATGAAAATCAACTAAAACGAATTTCCCACTCTGAAAATTAAGCAAAACCAGATTGGGTTCTTCAATTAAAACACAAACGCAAATCCACAACGAAGAAATAACAAAACCCACTAAACAAAACATTAATCTCAAGGTTTCATTTCATTCTTTGCTAGGAATCAATGCATACGAAAATTAGTTGCCCATAGAATTTGAATCAACAAAAAACTACGAACTGAAATGCATAGTTAAGAGGAGAAAATAAGACAGAAAACTCAAATTTAAAGAGATAATGTGCAGAAATCGTTACTAATTGCTCCAATTTGTGGAAGAATCAACAAAATGCATGAACCCTAACAATGGTGCTCTCCAAAACATCAATTCTACCACTCATAATTACAAAAATGTCATTCTACCACTCAAAAGTACAAAAATGCCACTATAGGGTAAAAATGTTGGCCTAATGACGTGGACGGGCTGACTGACATGGCGTAGACGTGGCAATGATGTGAAAATCACGTGACAACTCTCTCTTGACCTTAAGATAAATGTCCAAGCTCCAAAATTTGCTCCACATAATACCTAAAAATAATTACAAATAATAATTAGACCAATTAATGCCAAATTACTCAAAATTCGGAATAATGGTCCAATGAAGCTCAATTGAGGAAAATGAACTAATAAAAGACAATTAAGCACTAAACAACTATCAAATGGGTACACAAACGCTAGTGGAATGGAGTAACATAATGACTCATTAATCTCAAATGAGAGTCTACTAAGGATCACCTCAGGACCACTTTATGCAACTCACATAAGCTTGCACTTCATCCATTCAAAGGGAAGCTTGTAAAGACTTAGGAAAAGAAAGAATTGAAAGATTTTTCATCATCATACTACTATATATATATTTTTCACATAATGTTGGAAAAGTTAGAGGTAGACATGTAAAAATGGGATCCAATCCTTAAGCCAATCCGGCTCACCAGGGTTCTAGCTGGGTTAGGTTGAGAAAATTTCCTTTTTTTTTAAAGTAGGTTGAATTGAACTTAGTTCACTTAATCCACGGGTTAAACGAGTTCAAGCCGGGTTGAAGGTGGGTTGACCCGCAACCCACCAACAACACTATTAATTTTTTTACAATTTTTAATTTCTTTTTGTTATAATTATTTAGCACTTCTAATTATATAAGTTACAATTTGATATTTTTAAATACTAGAATGTTGCTCGATAATATTTGAATAGTTTGAATATTTAATTTATTTGTTTGTCAAGTTACATGTGTTGATACTTTAATCTTTAACTACTATCTTCAAAATAATATTTCAAGAATTAGGTGAACACTTTGATTCTGCTATTATAAAAAATAAATCTAGCCAATTCACTTTCATTGTAATGCAATAAATATATAAAATAAATTGCAAAAAAAAATTGTATGAGTCAACTCAATAATCCACCAACCTGTGGTGGGTCGGCTGGGTTGTAAAGTTTTTGGCTCACCAAAAAGTAAGCTGAGTTGTGCTGGGTTGGCTCATTTTCACCCTCCTAATTAGAGGCAAAAGCTCAAATTATAAAATTAGATAGGTTTTACTTTGATAGGATAAGACTACTTGGTGTGTTTTATTTATAAGTCTCATTTCTTTAACTTTCTCTTAGAACTTAATTTGTGTATTAAATTAAATATTATGTTTCATTTTAATAGAAAATATTTCTAAAGACATCAAATGGGGATAGCTCAGTTGGGTCAGTGTTGGATTGAAGATCTGAAGGTCACATGTTTGATAAATGTTCATTGCATTATGATTTTACCAATGTGATAAATGTTCTTTTTCTCTTTTTTCTAACTAATTATTTATCTAAATAATTTGTCTATGTTCATCAACAACTATAATCATTGAGTAATGTTATACTTTTACAAGTATTGTTTCTTTATCTGATGGAACTTAAGTTTTGCATTAAATTCATATTGTGTTTTAAATTAAATATTATGTTACATTTTAATAGAATATATTTATAAAGATGTTAAGAGTGCATAGCTCAGTTGGGAGAGCGTTAGACTGAAGTTCTGAAGGTCACGTGTTTGATCCATGTTCACTGAATCATTATTTTACCAATGTGATAAATGTTCTTTTTCTTTTTTTTTTCTAACTAATTTTTTATCTTAATAATTTGTCTATGTTCATCAACTACTGTAATCGTTGAGTAGTTTTTACAAGTATTGTTTCTTTATCTGTTGGAACTTAAGTTTTGCATTAAATTAATACTGTTTTTAAATTAAATTTTTAGTTCCATTCTAATGGAATATATGTCTAAAGACATTAAGTGGGGATAGGTTAGTTGAGAGAGCATTAGACTGAAGATCTGAAGGTCACGTGTTCGATCAATGTTCATTGCATTATGATTTTACCAATGTGATAAAACTTCTTTTTTTTTCCAACTGATTTTTTATCTTAATAATATTTCTATGTTCATCAACTACTGTAATCATTGAGTAATGTTTTTACAAGTATTGTTTCTATATCTTTTGGAACTTAAGTTTTGCAATAACTTACTATTGTGTTTTAAATTAAATATTATGTTCCATTTTAATAGAATATATTTCTAAGGACATTAAGCGGGGATAGCTCAGTTGGGAGAGTGTTAGACTGAAGATCTGAAGGTCACGTGTTCGATCCACGTTCACCGCATCATTATTTTACCAATGTGATAAATGTTCTTTTTCTTTTTTTTACAACTGTAATCGTTGAGTAATGTTTTTACAAGTATTGTTTCTTAATCTGTTGGAACTTAAGTTTTGCATTAAATGAATATTGTGTTTTTCAATTAAATATTATGTTCCCTTGTAATAGAAAATATTTCTAAAGACAATAAGCGGGGATAGCTCAGTTGGGAGAGTGTCAGACTGAAGATCTGAAGGTCACGTGTTCGATCCACGTTCACCGCATCATTATTTTACCAATGTGATCAATGTTCTTTTTCTTTTTTTTTTCTAACTAATTTTTTATCTTAATAATTTGTCTATGTCCATCAACTACTATAATCGATGAGTAACGTTTTTACAAGTATTGTTTCTTTATCTGTTGGAACTTAAGTTTTGCATTAAATTAATAGTGTTTTTAAATTAAATTTTTAGTACCATTCTAATGGATATATGTTTAAAGACATTAAGTGGGGATAACTTAGTTGGGAGAGCGTTAGACTGAAGATTTGAAGGTCACGTGTTCGATCAATGTTCAGTGCATTATGATTGAACCAATGTGATGAAAGTTCTTTTCTTTTTTTTTCTAACTAATTTTTTAACTTAATAATATTTCTATGTTCATCAACTACAGTAATTATTGAGTAATGTTTTTACAAGTATTGTTTCTTTATCTTTTGGAACTTAAGTTTTGCATTAAATTACTATTGTGTTTTAAATTAAATATTATGTTCCATTTTAATAGAATATATTTCTAAGGACATTAAGTGGGGATAGCTCAGTTGGGAGAGCGTCAAACTCAAGATCTAAAGGTCACGTGTTCGATCCACGTTCACCTCATCATTATATTACCAATGTGATCAATGTTCTTTTTTTTTCTAACTAATTTTTTATCTTAATAATTTGTCTATGTTCATCAACTACTGTAATCGTTGAGTAACGTTTTTACAAGTATTGTTTCTTTATCTGTTGGAACTTAAGTTTTGCATTAAATTAATAGTGTTTTTAAATTAAATTTTTAGTTCCATTCTAATGGATATATGTTTAAAGACATTAAGCGGGGATAACTTAGTTGGGAGAGCGTTAGACTGAAGATTTGAAGGTCACGTGTTCGATCAATGTTCATTGCATTATGATTGTACAAATGTAATGAAAGTTCTTTTCTTTTTTTTCTAACTAATTTTTTATCTTAATAATATTTCTATGTTCATCAACTACAGTAATCATTGAGTAATGTTTTTACAAGTATTGTTTCTTTATCTTTTGGAACTTAAGGTTTGCATTAAATTACTATTGTGTTTTAAATTAAATATTATGTTCCATTTTAATAGAATATGTTTTTAAGGACATTAAGCGGGGATAGCTCAGTTGGGAGAGCGTCAGACTGAAGATATGAAAGTCACGTGTTCGATCCACGTTCACTAAATCATTATTTTACTAATGTGATAAATGTTTTTTTTCTTCTTTTTTCTAACTAATTTTTTATCTTAATAATTTGTCTATGTTCATCAACTATTGTAATCGTTGAGTAACGTTTTTACAAGTATTGTTTCTTTATCTGTTGGAACTTAAGTTTTGCATTAAATTAACAGTGTTTTTAAATTAAATTTTTAGTTCCTTCTAATGGATATATGTTTAAAGACATTAAGTGGGGATAACTTAGTTGGGAGAGCATCAGACTGAAGATCTGAAGGTCACGTGTTCGATCAATGTTCATTGCATTATGATTGCACCAATGTGATGAAAGTTCTTTTCTTTTTTTTTATCTTAATAATATTTCTATGGTGATCAACTATAGTAATCATTGAGTAATGTTTTTACAAGTATTGTTTCTTTATCTTTTGGAACTTAAGTTTGGCATTAAATTACTATTGTGTTTTAAATTAAATATTATGTTCCATCATAATAGAATATATTTCCAAGGACATTAAGCAGGGATAGCTCAGTTGTTAGAGCGTCAGATTGAAGATTTGAAGGTCACGTGTTCGATCCATGTTCACCGCATCATTATTTTTCCAATGTGATAAATGTCATCATTATTTTTTATCTTAATAATTTGTCTATTTTCATCAACAACTGTAATCTTTGAGTAATGTTTTTACAAGTATTGTTTCTTTATCTGTTGGAACTTAAGTTTTTCATTAAATTAATATTGTGTTTTTCAATTAAATATTATGTTCCCTTGTAATAGAATATATTTCTAAAGACATTAAGTAGGGATAGCTCAGTTGGGAGAGCGTCAGACTGAAGATCTAAAGGTCACGATCCACGTTCACTGCATCATTATTTTACCAATGTGATAAATGTTCTTTTTTTTTTTTTTCGAACTAATTTTTTATCTTAATAATTTGTCTATGTTCATCAACGTTTGTAATCGTTGAGTAATGTTTTTACAAGTATTTTTTTTCTTTATCTGTTGGAACTTAAGTTTTGCATTAAATTAATATAGTGTAAAATTAAGGTATATTTCTTTTATCAACAAAAAATATATAAAATTAAAGAGGAACACTTTGGGTATTCTATCCCTTTTACAAATAAGTACATGGTACCATCAAACATTATGTACAATTTTTATATGCATAAGCAAATTCCATTTAGTAACTTAGATACAGGCCTACCAAAGATGTTTTCCAAACCAATCTATTTATAGATTATTTCCTAAGACATCTATCTATAATTTAGGAAATAATCTATAAGACATTGACATCCTTTTGGTGTTTTCTGTAGTTTGTGTTCAATTGCAAGTCTTGTAGATGTTAATGGTTCGTTATAACGTCTTCCTGTACTCTCACAACCCCTACAAAAAAAAAACAATAGCCTCTTAATACATCTGGTAATCGATCATTCCAGAGCAATTTCTGAAAACATTATTTCTCGCTGATAATCAATTATTTAAGAGTTATTTCCGAAAATTGAAAAATATTTATGATAATCAATTATCATAAGTGATAATCGATTATCATCGTGCGTTTTGTGAAAAACAAACAACCTTCCCATAGTGGTTAAGTGCAACCTGCTGTGTTATGAATTTCTAAGTTAACTTATACATACTAAATACAAACAATAACTTATTACAAGAGAATTTAAACAATAACATAATGTCTTTCTAATATTTTCTTGAGGTTCCTTATGGTTTTCATCATCAAAAGCTTGCAACACAATTCTTCTTGTTTTGCTAACAAGCATCACGTATGAATGTCAAAGTTTATCATCTATGGACATCTACATAGTTTGGTTTGGTAATTGATTCTCCTTCTCTTATTCATGTTCAACTAGGTCATGCTAACCTAGCCAAGATGCAACAAGTTGTTCCTAGTTTTTCTTATAAGTCATGTTAATTAGGAAAACACAATCGTAGTTCTTTCCCTAAAAGTATCTCACAAAATGTTTCACCCCTTTCTTCCTTACTTAAACATTTAAGGACAGTCGTGTGAAGTTAAATTTATGTTTTAAATATTTATTTCCACTATTATTGATGATTATTAAAGATGTAATTTGTTGTTTTTAACCAATGGTGAGGTTCCTTAGTGCTTTTGGGCTAATGTTATTCTTAGTGCATATTATGTCATTAATCGTATTTCATCTTCGATTTTAGGTAACATAATTTCTCATTCTATTTTATTTCTGTATGAGCCTTTCCATCTCTTACCTTTTACAGTTTTTGGATCCACATGTTTTGTTCGTAAATTTAGTCTTAGCCTTGATAAATTATCTCCTAGGTCACACAAATATGGCCTTTTAGGGTTTACTAGATCACAAAAAGGATATAAATATTTTTCTCAGTCTCGTAATTGTTATTTCATTTTAGTATATGTCACCTTCACTAAGAATTTTGTTTTTAAGTCTTTTACTTCTTCTTTTTGTTTCCTTCTTGTTAGTTTTGAAATGGTTGAAAAGCCAAGAAGGAGGGGTTGGATTGGCTAGTTAAAAATTTAGGCTATCTTTGCAACTTAAAAACCACCTTTAACTGAATCAAATAGATCACCAAGTTAGGATGCAAACAATATTGAACTGTACACTTTCAATCGATCAAAAACAGAGTTAATCGATTGATTTTACTAAACAGATTCTATTATGGTATAATCAACCGATTGCAACAGGAAAACAGTCGACTGAAATACTGGGAAAAATGCAGAAATGCAAATTTGAATTTTAAACCAGAAACAATGCTCAAGAATGATCAAGACCAGTTCCAAAGGATTATACAAACATGCTCAATGCTGCAGATGCCATGGAAACATGCAAGAACATGAAAAAGATGATTAAAGCAC
>Ga0099822_1004359_pt1 | contig 18415 bp, 11 predicted proteins | sample CowpeawhiteBW_FD_76839 | JGI IMG/M metagenome (GOLD analysis project Ga0099822, IMG submission 76839) | Root nodule microbial communities of legume samples collected from California USA - Cow pea white BW | ecosystem: Host-associated > Plants > Roots > Nodule | place: USA: California | collected...
AAAAAAAATAATATATATATATATATATATATATATATATATATATATATATAATTACTTAATTAATTGTGAATATTTTAATAATTTAAACATGGACAAAGATATGGCGGGGACGGGTATATGGCGGGGATATATACATCCCGTACCCATTTCCATACCCAATTTTGAAAAAGTCGGAGATTTCCCATACTCATATCCATACCCAGTCAATACGGGGATTTCTCGTCAAAACAGAGACGGATTCAGACAATACCCACGAGAACAAGTTTATTTGTCATCTCTACCCGTACGGGTCTCATACTAGTTATTTGAATCAAAATAAAAACCAATCATGCACAGAAGGTGATGTTATATAATGTAATTCTATATCAAATGTCAAATCCAAGTAAGTCAGACCTTGTTGCAATGGTTTAAAAGTATGCACCCACATTTTCTTAATGGTTATATGTCTATCTAAAAAGAAAAACGCATAAGCCCTTCTTAACAAGGAAAGTCTAAGGCATTAGAACATCCTCGTATGCAGAAGAACCATTCATAAAATGCACCTGACATTCCCACACATAAGAGTGAATATAAAGGATGCCATGACATGGATACGACCATTAAACCCTAATTGAACCAATAAATTTATACACACTCAGACTAGAATCACTCATTTACTTAAATGAGAAAACGCAATATTCATGACAGCCATTACGTCGCGACACAAGAAACCTTCTTTGTAAATTCATTCACAATAATCACCTCCAACAGAGACACCAGCACCAACCTGGACACCACACTCAGACATGGAAACAGATAAGGATACCACACAAACACGAACACAGAATACATCTAAATTAAAAAAGTGTAAGACAATGACAGGGCAATATATATATATATATATATATATATATATATTACCAATTATAATTATACTTCATGATCTAATAGAAATTAAGATAAATAATTATAAAAAAAATCGAAGATTAATATATCAAAAACAAAAGTCTATATTTATAAAAAAACCGAAGATTAATATAAAAAAAAAGTCTAAAAAAAAATAACTTCTATAGTAAAAGTTTATATATAACAATTACGAATCAAAATCTAAATAACCGAAGATTAATATTTATATGAAAAGCATTCTACCAACTATACTTCATAATCTTATAAACAATTATAAGAAAAAAAACAAAATCTAATAAAAAAAACTTTAGTAATAGAAATATATATAGTAAAATATATTAATTATATAATCACATAAATTAATGTAATAGAAATTAATTTATTTAAACATAAAAAATAAAAAATGTCACAAATTAAAATTAATTATAATATAATATATTATATACTTTTAAAAAATATTAAATTATTGATTATTTAATATTATTTAATATTTTTAATTTTAATATCGTTATTGTAAAATATAATTTAAAATTTATTTATGTTTCTTAAGTAAAAGTTTAGTTTATTTTTCAATACTTCCATATCTAATATAATTTTGAAAGTATTTTCATCAAAAACTCTCTCTTTCTTTCTATTTCCCTTTCTCTGCAATCTTATTTCTCTTTGCAAAGCTTCGAGCAGTTATGTCACTTTCGAAAACTAGATTGGATTTAAAGAAACGGCCATGTCTTGTTACCACGTCTGATAACTGGACCGTGTCTGATTCAGAGAAGAGAGTCCGACATGTCGGAGCTTCCTCACAAAATCAGAACATCAACCTCGCCGTGCATTTAAAACCCAAACAGAATCAATTTGCACAAAATCATAAAGTGTGCATTTAGATCATACAAATTTTCAACAAAAGCAATTTAAATGCACACTCCAAACTAATCAGTAGCCCCATCAATTCAAATCGGCTTCAATAGCTCATAACCCAAAACAAACTACCACTAACATTCAAAACGAAATCCAAATTATGAAACAGAAGAAGAGGGGAAAGTGTGAAATACCTCAACGATGCCAACAGAGGGAGCTTAGAGCATGATCTTCAGACGATTACAGGGATGTGCCGCCGCGACGATGACTCCAATGGAAATCATGACGACGTAGAGCGGCCCTGGAGAGGTTCCGACAGTGGTTACAAGTTGGCGGCAAGTGTGATTCTGCCTGGTTGCAGTGAGAACGCGAGGCGTGCATAGCAGAGGTAACGACGTAGCTGCTTCTTCCTCTCGTTGGTAGCGTCATCTGTGAGTAAATATGAGTAAACAAAGAAGAAGATGAGTGGGGAGGTAGAAAAGCAATGAGATCACAATCTAACCATATAAGACACTGACACTACTCTCAACCCAAAACCTTAAGACAATGGGTTTATGGACCTTGATCCTTATATGATGCTTTACTTTCTCAATTTTGATAATCAATGTGGGACTTAGACTCACACTTGGATCCCAAACAACAATGTCACAGGAAACCAAGATGTGAATTCTGCGAGTGTAGTAGTTTTTTGTACCGTGCAATAAATAACAATGATATTACAAATTAGAAAATATTGTAAAATAATATAGTACTTAAATATATAAAACTTTAATGTTTTTAATATGTCTAATATTATCATGTTCCAACATGATTTGACAATCTTATTCGAAGCAATTAGAACTACGAAAATTCTTCCATCCATCTTCGATCTTGTTATATCTCGTGGAGAATTTCTAATCATAATTTTTACATTTGACTAGTTCATATACGTTATGAATAAAAATATATTTAAATTTCCCTAAACGAACATATCTTTCAAAATATAATAACAATTTTTGTATAAAAAAGTGTAATCTTTATAGAATAAGATATTTCATCAATTATAATTTATAATCATGTCAATTAAGCATGAATTTGAATTCAGGACACCATTTATAACCAATTAAAACAATTTAAAATAAGTATTTTGATGAACAACTTTGAAAGAAAAATAAAATCACATTAGTTATGACCTAAATAAAATAAAATTTCTATATAACAAAAATGATATTTTTTTTTACTCTAAAAACAATCATGTATAAAGAATTATCGTATTCTACTTAAAACTTATAAAATGATCCTAAAAAATGTAATCTATTTTTGATATACAACTAACCGCTATTTGCTAGTTATAAAAATATTAATAATTCTAAAATATCATAATTAATTTGTAGTAAAACCGTACAAATTATCAATACGTACTAAAAATTCTTCTCATCATATACTACTTTAATGATATTTAACTAAAAAGTTTACATTTAATACTAGGATTACATGTGTAATAAATTAAAAATATAAATTACAATTGATAAATTAGAGGAAAATATGTTTTGATTTATAATTTTAATAAGAAGCTTGTATAATTTAAATTATATAAAAATCATGACTTTTATTCAATATTTAAAGTTATTAATAAACATTATGAATGAGATACTAATGTAAATGTTTATACATAAAAATGAAATTTAATAAATATTTATTTATATTATATTAATGATGACTTTTATTTAATATTTAATGTTTATCTCTTTATCTGTCGCCACATCACATATTTTCATGTAAATTTTATTTTTTGTTTTTAAATGAGTTTTTCAAAAGTTTCTATTTGGTTTCCTTCTATTTGTATGATTTATTAAGAAAGTGATAAATTCTTAATTTAGTTTTTGTAACGTCCCAAATAAATAAATAAAATCAATTTAAATAAACGTCACATATATTAAATATTCAAAGAGTGCGGAAAGACGGGGTATGGCGTACACTGTACCCCAACATATCCATAACAAAAGAAGGAGGCACAACACTGCCTAACCCTAAAATAACATGAAACACAACAACACTGGTTCTTGTACAGAAAGGTAAATCTAGACAATAACTTTTTCAGCTGAGGGCTCCATAGTGAGCCCATACCCGTCCATGACCATCACGCTGTAGCATCTCCATCGCCATTACCACTGCCTCGGTTTCTCACATCTGCTCACATCAATAGAATTGATGATCATTGCAAAGGAGGAAGACCACACACACAACCATACAAAGAAGTAAAAGGGTAAGCTAGTGCACAAGACTCATACATTATAATAATTATCATTCAATCATAGAATCGAGCATAAATGACGGGAACCCACACATGATATATCAAAACCCCTTCAAAACTATAAGACTTGACTATCCGGATCCATATCTGAGGCACCACCACGACCCCCCATGGAATTACGTCCTTTTCCTCGAGGCACCACCAGGGACTCCCCTTAAGGGTCCATGGAATTACGTCCAACCGGTGAGGCGCCACCAAGATCCCTCACTACAAGAGTCATGGAATTATGCCCTACCTATACTTTAAACATAATCCACCCACAAATCAATAATTTCCCAAAACATAAATATCATGTATAATCAACAAATCATCCAACTCATGTTTTCTCATTCATATTCCATCAACCACATGCCATTTCCATTTCAAATGTACACATTAATCATGCCATCATCACACAACCCTTCTAGTAAAGCATTTGGGTCAAATATGCAAGCCACACACCAGGGAACCATTTAACAACAACATCAAAACATGCCCGCTACCTCGCCCAAGCTAACAGGGCTCGCTCAGGCGAGAGGGATCCTCTCGCTCAGACGAATCCTAGCTCGCCTAGGCGAGGGTGCGACGAAGGAACAGGGGGCTCTGCGGGGTCTCGCTCAGGCGAGCCCCTTCTTGCCTAGGCGAGAGCACCCCTCGCTCAAAAAGATCACAAGTCGCCTAGGCGACAATTCGAGTGGCAGATTTTGGGGGAGCACCTGAAAATCTCGCTTAGGCGAGTCTAGCTCGCTTGGGCGAGAAAACCAACACTCGCCACTGTTTTCTCGTTTAGTAGCCACAAACACGAAAAAAAACATGCTTTCACATAACCCGGATCAGATACAACGACAACCAAGTTATACAAACACGAACTAACAGCAAGTAACAGGAAAACACAAGAAAACGAGGGTCCTAGCTTCCCTTACCTGGAAAGGGGTTAACACGGAATTTTGGCAAGCAAACATAGAGCGCAACAGCTCCGAGAAGAGACTTAGACTCTGGAAAAGTGGCGGAACAGAACCTACGATGAGCTCACTACAGAACCCTAGTTAGGAAAATACGAAAATCATGCCAAAGAAGGGATGGTCTGAGATGAAGGGTAACTTACGTTGAGCAAAATGAGCTTGAGCGAACTCGACGGAGGCTGGAGATCAAACCTAGTAGAGCATTGATTTGGTGAGGAAAGGAGAGTAAGGCGATTGTTTCTGAAAGTGAGAAGGGAAGAGTGCGTTAGGGTAGACTTAGGGTATGGTCCCCCCCTTCTTGGGCCAGCCCTAGGCCCAACCAACCTTGGGGCAGCCCCTTAAGGACTTGGCAAAAAAGAATAATAAAATTAATGGGCATTACATTCTCCCCAACAAGAAAATTTTCGCCCTCGAAAATAAAACTTACCAAGTAAAAAGGTGCGAGTGTGATTTCCTCATATCCTCCTCCAACTCCCAAGTAGAGTCATCTGCCCTCCGATCCCAGATGACCTTAACCAGTCTAACTATTTTTCCTATGCGTTCTTCCACCTTGCTATCCTCTAGAGTAATAGGTGACACTTCTACAGTGAGGTCCTCCCTGATCTGTATATCCTTAACTTCCAACACATGGGCCACATCAAACACATACTTCCTCAATTGCGACACGTAGAACACCAGGTGAAGATTTGCCAATTGAGGGGGCAAAGCTATCTCATAAGCCACTGGTCCAATCCTCCTCGAGATCTGATAGGGGCCAAGGAACTTAGGAGAAAGCTTTCTTGAACGGAGAGCCCTTCCCACACCAGTGGTTCGGGTCACCCTCAAGAACACGTGATCTCCTGCCTCGAATTCCAAGGGTCTCCTCTTGCGGTCTGCATACGCCTTTTGTCTGCTCTGTGAAGCCTGCAACCTATTCCTCACCAACCTCACCTTCTCAGTGGTCTGTTCCAATAATTCTGGCCCAACTAATACTGCCTCCCCGTCCTGATACCAATACAAGGGAGTCCTGCACCACCGACCATAAAGAGCCTCATACGGTGCCATCCCTATGCTTGCATGGAAACTATTGTTGTAGGTGAACTCAATCAATGGTAACACTTCATCCCAAGCACCCAAATGATCTAGTATGCACATTCGCAGCAAGTCTTCAAGCGACTGGATAGTTCTCTCAGACTGACCATCTGTCTGAGGATGATAAACTGAACTCATCGTGAGTTTGCTTCCCAAGGCCCCTTGCAAGGTTTGCCAAAACCGCGATGTGAACCGTGGATCTCTATCTGATACAATTCTCGAAGGCACCCCATGCAATCTCACAATTTCCTTGATGTACAACTGAGCCAACTTAACCATAGACATCTTCAGGTTCATTGCTAAGAAATGCGCACTCTTGGTCAGTCGGTCCACTATGACCCAAATGGTGTCATGCCCTCTAAACGTGCGTGGCAAATGGGTCACAAAGTCCATCGAGATGCTATCCCATTTCCACACTGGTATCTCCAAGGGTTGTATCATCCAGCCGGGTCTTTGGTGCTCTACCTTTGCCTTCTGACAAGTCAGGCAGGCATACACGAACTGTGCCACATCCTTCTTCATCCCTTGCCACCAGAAAGCTTCTTTGAGGTCCTGGTACATCTTAGTGATGCCGGGATGCAGACTAAGACGACTCTTATGCCCTTCCTCAAGGATCAACCTTTTCACCTCCACATCATCAGGCACACACACTCTGCCCTGGAATCTCAATATGTCGTCGTTACACAATATTTCTATTTCTTTTCTGCCCCATGTTTAAGGGCTTATCCTAAGCAGATGGGCCTAATGGCTGTCCCATAGGGTGCCAAGGCCCCTAAAGCAGCCAAGACCCCATTCTGCACTCACTTGCAAACAGCTCATTCTCAACCACTTTATTTTCCTTACAAAAGGCTCTGCTAGGGTTTAACACTTGGTCCTCTTCAAGTCAGCTCAATCCCGCCCTCTTGCTCCACGTAAGTCATTTTCAATTTGTACTCCTCCATTCAGCCAACCCCTTATGTTTCCAACTGAAATGTTGTCTGAGTGAGCTCGTTTTAAAACTGTTCCACTGTTTTTCAGCTTTCGAATCTGCTCTTAGAGCTGTTGGGTTATACTGTCGGGTGTCGAAGCTCTTAGCTAACACTTTCTAAGTAAGGGAAGTTAGGGTTTTGGGTTTTAAATGATTTTTGGCCTATTTTTGATTATGTTTGGTGTTGTATGGGCTATATGTTACTATGAACATGTGAAGTGCTTTGTATTGCTGTTTGGGTGCGAAAAATGTGACTGTTGCAAGAGAACAATGGTGAGATCTGTTGCTCTCGCCCAAGCAAGACTGACTCGCCCAGGCACGACTTGTAGAAGCAGGCCAGGGTTAAACTCAAACTCTCGCTTAGGCGGAGAGCTCTGGTTTTGAGTGAGGCACTATCTCGCTCAGGCGAGAGACGCTCACCTAAGCGAGAACGCATGGGAGCCTGGGTATGCTGCTGCAGTCTTAGCCCAGGCGAGGAAGCCCAACTTTGGACGAGGGTTGGTCTCGCTCAAGCGAGGAGGGCTCGCCTAAGCGAGTGTGCAAAAAACCTCCTAGGGCCTCTGACGCAATCTCACCTAAGCGAGAGGTTGTAGCTTGAGCGAGGGGTCTCCTCTCGCTTGAGCGAGGACTTCTGGCTTGAGCGAGATCCGCTGCAGGCCACGTTGTTTTCTTCACCTGATTGTTATGGATTGTTTGATTGATTGATTTACTTTATTTAAAGTATGAGGCTTGTGATATGCATGGGATACTTGTGGTTTGAATTGGATTGACGTGTTAGTGTGATCTTGGTATGTAAAACAAATGGGATGGTTGGTGATTAAGGTGGCATGGTTTTGGTATGAGACACAATTCTATATTCGTGGATTGAGAATGATGAGTGAGTATGGATTTAATCTGGAATATGAATGAGGATTGGTTATAAAAGGTTGGCATGAGATTTATATGCATGATAAGTATTACTTGGTTGGTGGAAGGTGTTTGGTATGTGGTTAGGACATAATTCTACGAGTCTCTAGGTGAGACCCCATGGTGGTACCTCAGTTGGTCGGGACGTAATTCCATGACCCCTGTTAGTGGGAGCTCAACGTAAGGTTGCATCCTGATACTCTAAGGAATCAGTTAGTCTCACACAGAGCGGACTGACTCTTGTGGTGAGAGTAGCAGGAGGCCTGAAATCCATTAAGGGCTAACCTTGTGTGAGGGATGAGACATTGTAACACTTAGCTCGGGGGTGAGTAGATAAGTAGAGCAAGGAATCCACCACAAGTGCAAGCATCTGTTAAATCCGACTAAATTATATGTATCCGGATGAGTCACGTGTGAGTCTTAGTGTATTGTTTGGAAGGTCATAACATGATTGGATGATGTATGCATATTTGACTGCGAATGTAGATATATATAATTGCATGATAAATCATTTTCTCTCTAGCTTACTCTTCTGTTGTTTTCTGTATGTGTGGTTTTCTCTTTTTGCGATGATCATCAATTTATTGATGTGAGCAGATGCGAGAAACACCTGTGGTCAACAGGGAGGTGACGGTTCTGCTGCGTAGCCCACCTGGGCTGGATTCTACTGCTTTGGGCTTTATTGTAGGGCTATGGCCCATGTTTTAGCTCGCTCCTTTTAATTTCTATTTGATTGTTGTTGAATTGTATCTCGTTTTGTTTTGGCATCGTCGTGTACCTTGAATATTGTAAGGAGCCGTGTTTGTGCTCCAAGACCACGCTATTATGTTATCCTGTGATGTTTCCTTTAATTAGTTTTTATTGATTAAATGTTACAAAAGACAATAATTACAATATTTTATTATGATAATTTTTCTATTACTATAATTATAATATATTTATATTATCTTATTTATTATAATCATTCTTCAAACTTTTTGTTCTCAATTAATTCATAAATGTTAGTTAAATATTTTTTTTCAAATTTATATTCAAACGAGTTTGTTAACAATTGTATTTTTTTACTATAAATGAATATATAAATCTATAAAACTAAAAGCATGTTATTAAAAATTTATTCCAAAAAAATATAATTTCAGTCACAAACAATTTGAAAAATTAGAAAAAACATGACAATAATTTATTCTTTCGTGAAAAAATTGTACTTGAACAATAAAAGAGTCTACAGAAAAAAGTCTAATATTATTTAAAGATGATTTTATTTAACATTTTACATTCCAAATACAAAATATTTCCAATTTGTCCATCAACGTTACTAATATAAACTTTTAAAAATATTAACAACACCGCTTTGATTAGATCTATTTTAATGTATTTTATGGTTCAATATGAATATACAGATTAAATTTAATATTACTTTAATAATTGATTATTTTTATTTTATTTTAATCAATTAAGATTTACGAAATAAATATATTTTCCTTTCCTCAAAATCCCTTGAAAATTGTCACTAGTCTGTAGACAGTTTGGGTTAGTAAATAAGGTGGTCAAGATGTTTCAGCAATCGTGACTTCTCAAAGTTAATAAAAGGGATTATTTTCATTTCTTTGAAATGTCCCTTAGTGGATATTATTTTCATCTGTTCATAAGCAACTTTGCTTCCAAAAAATTGAGTTCTTATTTTGCTCACTGCAAACAATATTATAAATGATATTAACAAGAAATGAGGCATCTCATTGTAGACATCACTCCGAAGTAGTGTAGGCTGGATAAGATGCCTAAAAACAGGCATTTAAAGTAAAAGTGCCTTCATCAAAGCTTAGGAGAAGTGAAACATGCGTTCAAAAAAGTTCATAAGTTCAAATGACTGCTACCTTGCACAGATCATGCAACGGTAACACTACACAATTAATGGCCTGATAATACCAGAAATGACTAGGGATGGCAGAAGCTGCAAAGCAGTAAGCAACTGTATTTGCAGTTTCTGCTACCATAAAAAACATAGCTTAGTTAAAAAGTACTAGTAAATTCACTCATTGGATATAAACCAGAAATCACTTTTGACTCTTCTTTTTCCATAAATCACCAAACATTCTAATCCCAGAACCCTTCCTCTTTCCACCTCCAAAACCATCATCCAAGTCATCAGCATTACCAGGAGACCCCACATAACCACTGTACCTACCACCAGGTGTCTCAAACGTTCCACCAAAGTGCTTATCCATGGAACCACACCTTTCAGGAATTCTAGCAGTCATATCAACACCCCCAGCAAGCACTGCAGCTGCAGCATCTGCTGCTTTTCTCCATTGCTCAGTTTGCACCCTTAGCTTCTTCATCTCTGCTTCTAATCCTTCTTTTTCTGCTTCCACACATTTTAACTTTCCATTCAACTTCTCTGCATTGCCTTTACTTGCTTCCAACTCTTCTCTTAGTCGGTCCAACACCAAGGACATTCCTTCTTCCTTGGATTCAGCAGTTGAAACTTTTGAAACTGCTTCATCCAGTTTCTTCTTCAGATCTTCTTTCTCATTAGTAATGGACTCTAACTCCTTCTCTTTCTCTTCCAAACTGGATTTCAGCAATGCAATTTCACCAATCTTCAGTGACAGTTCATGTTCCTCCACAGAAGGCTTTTCCTTCATTGATATTGCTGGTGCATTTGAGTCTTCAAACGCCAGAGTTTCCTTTTCTGACTGATCTGCAGGTTTGTCAAATTTAATTGTCAACTTCTCAATTGGAACTTCAAACACATCAGTCTCGTGTTGGTTGTCATCTGGTATAATAATATCTTGGGGTTTGGTTTCAGTTTTGTTTGACTCTTGATCATTCTTGGAAGTGCACTTCTCTTGGAACTTCTCAACCACAGGAACTACTGATTGCACAGCTTTCTTTACTAGCTCATCTTGAGCTTCTTTCTTTGCAGCTTCAGCAGAAACTAGCTGATCCTTCAAAACTTTTAACTCTTCTTGTGCTTGACCAAGCTGAGATTCCAAATCCGCGATGCGAGTTCCTAGCTTCTTTTGATTTAGTGCCTCAGACTGAGTACCTCTTGGTGACCGCCGGTCTCCGAGCTTCGGACTTCGGTCAGCAATCAGCCGATGATGCAATGGATCAGAGTCAGAACTTGATGTCCGAAGCTGATGAGGACCTCGTGGAGACTGCCTTTGAGGCAAATCAGATCCCCTAGTAGGAAACAAAACTTCATAAAAAAACTATATATAGAAAGAAACTACAAGTTAACTAAAGAATTGGTATGTAATTTGCTGGGACACATTAGTAACATGATCAAATGAGAATATTCTATATAAAACAAGTCACACGTTTCAACAATCTTCACAATGGATTTTAGCCTTCATCCATACATTGATCATGTACAGACATTGTCTATAAACTTTCCACTTAAAAACTTCGGTTGTGAGGTCAGGTGCTAAAGAATAATTGTATTTAACATGAATGGCATGGGCAGAGTTTCTGAATATCAGTGTGGCAAGAATCACCCGGGGGCTCAAAAACCTTTACTGACCAATTTGACTTTAACTGATAATTGAAGATGATACATTTCCATTAATCATAAAGATTTTATTCTAAGAGAAGATGGTGAGTTGTTATAATTTATGAATAGATGAATAAAATTGAAACCTTAGAAAAACCACATATGAATTTGTCAAATGTACCACTATAAGCAGCACAAAGAATGGGTTGCATTTTGTTTGGTTGATGAACAAGAAAAAGAGAAAGAATACATAAAATTAACTTTATTAGCAATCGGAAAATGTGAATGCAGAGAAACAAGTATATGAAAGCAGTGGACTATTATACTACTGCATTAGATTATCACACCTTGATCTTGGCATTTGATATGCTTGAAGATGGCAAATGATGGAACAACGAGAGTTTTCTTTGCTCAAAAAGTCTCACCTGCTAACCAAAAATATGCAAGTTGAAATGATCCAGTGAACTACATCCACTCCAGAAACACCACAAACATGAAGTATACATAATTATATTTGCAAAGAAAGTGGACAGAACCTGCCCATGTAGATAAATAAACTGCTACAAAATAAAACAATGCACCTTTTATAATTAAAGAAAGGGGTAAAGGAGTAGGAGCATGGAACCTTTTAGTAAAATATTAAACAGCAGAGAAATGTCAATGAGAAAACATTCGTTGAGATTTCACTTAAGCTGAAAGTTTATGTAAATGGAGCACTTTCAAGTTTAATAGAAGTTAGGCTTTTATCCTCCTCCAAACCATAATTAGGTAAGAGAAATAGAAAGACAGAGAAACTCACAAGGGCCATGCACATTTATGGCCTTGACCCACGTTATCATAAAGGAGCCAACTCACTACAACCGTGACTATTAAACTAAAAGGTAGTTGATTTAAACCTAAGATATCAAAATTTATCTTCCACTAGAAACTAGGAAGGTAGATGACCCTTAAGGAAATATCATGAGGAGATAAAAAAAAAAAGAAAAAAAGATTAAGGCAGCCCCCACATTGCACACTGGTCCTGTGTTCAAACAATGACATGCTAAAATAGTATTCCTTTAATACCACCCCAAGAGCAAGAAAGCATGCAGGGTCAGAGGCTACTTTATTCAGTGCTTTTTGCTTTGTTCAAAAGCGAGCAAGTGCTGTAAATACTGCATGTGTAAATGTTGCATGTTTAACACAAACGGAGTAAATGCAACCTAATACAGACAATGGTCCACAGTTTAAAATTCGGAGACAAATACAGAACCACCACCCCAAGAAAGGCAAAAAAGAATTTATGTGACCCCATGTATATATAAGCAACCTGATACTCCTAGCAAAGAAGTAACTATTTCACTTCCCCATTAATTGCACCAGGCCCACCAAACATTCAAGTGGTTGTATAATGGAGTTGAAAGAGGTGCAACTCAAAGAGTCATATCAATGCTTTTTACCTTGGCTTCTGAGCTGCAGTCTAAAGTGGTTTGTTGTTCATGGGTCTCTTTTTGAATCAGGAGCTTAGCAATGATGAGAGCCTAATAGCAGCATCAAAGGTTAGTTCATCCTCAAAAACAAAGATGAATAACTGTAATTCAAAAACAACCTTGTTAAGAAAAAAAAAATTATTAGTTGAGAAGTTACACAGTCCATGTAACTTTTTGAAAAAAGTGTTGGTGAAAGGGAAAGAAGATAACAGTAGGTAAAACAATTATTGAAGGAAAATCAGTATCAAGATCTTGTGTCATTCTGAAAACTGTGGGGACTGACCATCACAAATCAGAAAAAAAAAAGCACGAAATGATGGAGCCCACGGTTATTTGATAAATATCTTCTGTTTAACTATTTTTTCATTATTTTTGCTTCAAGTGACACTTCACAATAATGAAAAAGATAATCAGATGGTAGAATATCCTTTCTCTCTGAAACTGTCTCTCCCTTTTAGGAAACCGAACCCTTCAAGACCCCACATTATAAAAAGGAATGGCACCACTACCCCATGATGCATATGTAGAGAGATATTCAAATCCTTGTAGTCTAGTACTGAACTTGTATCACAAGTGAAAGTTTATTTACCTTTAGCCTATAATGTGCCAACTACAACTTTTTTTCGAACCAATGCAATGAAAACTGTGAATTGTTATGACCAACTATTCTTTTACAATGGATGTATAAGGTGTGAAAAGTTATGAAACATGTGAATAACATAAATACTTCATCAAAACATTTGTACTTCTTAAATGTTTCCAAGCAAGAGTTTATTTTCTTTAAAAAAAAGTGTATTTATGAAGTTCACATAGCATCAATTTTATCAGTTGTTCCTTTTTCACAAATTTAGACAAAAGTTACAAAAGACAGCATAAAGTAACCTTTTTGTTAAACTTATAAATCTTGCATAAGAACAAATAGATAACGTAATAAGGAGTATAGTAGAATATGACCTTTTCACAAACTTATGATGTCTACATGGCACATATTCAGACGAAGAAAGTAACAACACATGCAAGGGAATACTACATAGATAAAAGCAATTTGTTCGGAAGTTTTGGTTCCTCCGAAGAGCAAGACGGTCTTCAATGTCCTTAATACTAATCACATTTTCTTTACTTTTCTTCTCAAATCCCTCCAACACAACACAAATTCTCTACCGCCATGTTCAGCAAATGGATTTACAGAGAAAAAGAAACTCATGCTATCAAACATAGCATAAGACAAATCACACGGATTTAATTATCACGCACTTACTTGCGCGTGAAATGTGAGACTAAGGAATATACCAAATTTAGCTAATGTCATACAAAATTTAATAAAGAAAATGGTGGAAAAATGAATCCCACTTTAAAAACAGTTAATGGTACACAAACACAATACAGAAAAATGAAACATAAACTTCAATAATGTTCTCAATATAGTAAAATATCGTATGTGAAAAAAAAAAATTACCCCACCTGCAGACATAAAGATCTGAAAAATACTGATGATACTTTTATTCCACCTAGTATCAATGATTACTAAATTATTGTTTCCGTTTTGAAGTTTAATAGGAAGCATAGTAATAATTAAATATTTAAGTAGCATTTATTAAGTATAATAAATTACTGTATTTAATCGAGTTTAAAAGGCACCATGTAGTAATAACTAAAGATTTAAAAGTAGTATTTATTAGCCATCATAAAAGCTTTCTATAAAGGATATACCAATGAAGTGATTTGACCGATAAAAAAACTAATGCTATAAAGAAAAGGCATTCAAAAGACAAGGGTCAATAACCACTGCATAGTGCAGCAGAGGAACAATCCAAGGGATAAGATCTTGATAGTATGGTGAAGAATCTCCGAATGTGCGTTCATTTAAGTGTTTGGTAGGCAAGAAAACACTAGAAAACTGAAGAAAAGTAGAAAGTTAAAGCCTTTGAGGAAAAAAAAGTGAACAAAAATTACACACCACACGTGTGCAGTTGCTGGGGCGAAAATTGCTGATGTTTGTTGAAGGCAAAGAAGAGTGAAAAAGAACAAATTGCACTATAGATTTTCATTTGTATTTTTATAAAAAGCATTGAGGGAATATGACACAAATATGCAATACTATTGATAGATTGTAGCAGAGTGAAAAGCTCACCTTTGATGATGAAAATAATTGGAATTAGAGAAGAACAATGGTGTGAATCAGCTAACACTGTTGAAGGATCTGAAAGCATCTCAGGATGATGAGAGAGTGAACTTCCACCACAAATGGTAAGAGAGAAAAGCCTCTCAACAAAGACTAAACACACTAAGTTGAGGAACCCTTTAAGTGATTTGCATATGCATATATATTTGAAAAAAAATGAAAAAGTGAGAAGATGTAATGAAGTGAAAAAGACATACCCCAGAAGCAGAAAAGCCGTAGAAAGGCAGAAGAAGAGAGGAAAAATGGGGTTTGAAAGTTTGAATTAAAGCTGTTATGAAACGTGACACTAGGTGGTGTGTATTTATGAGTGTGCAACTTTCAAACTGGTTGGGGGAAGGAGGAAGAGTACAAAACAAAAGGGTTATTTTGGGGAAAATGTTTCCAATAATTAATGTCTTAATGCTGTGAGTTTTGCCCTCTTGGAAATCTAACTTACACAACAGCTCTTGTCTTTTTGTCACTTTCTCCACAATTCAAAACCTTTCCCACTTTTTTAACATTTTCCTCTTGTTTTCTCCCAACGCTACCTCCACCACACTTTCATTTCAAAACTCACAACAATTCAAATAATATTAAAAATAACAATGATAATTTCATACCGTAGGTTATTTTAATTAATTAATGAAATGTTGAATATGAAGAATAGATTTTGCTTTCCGTTTGGGTAATGTGTGTACGAATGAATGGACGAAATCTCTAAACCAAATTGTCACGTGCCTGACACAGAATCATCCAAGAACAGTGTGGATTTATCTGTAGTGGTATTAGTGACTTATTAACAACGTTTCTATTGAATGATTAATTAACAACTAGGCACGAACGGAACGCTGTTTTTTCTGTGATTAAAAATTGAGATGTATGAAAACTAGTGTCACGTCACACTAAAATTAGCATCATACGAATAAAAAACATTGTTATGTTTTAAGCTTTATTGTTAATCAAATTTTAATGAACTGCCTTGAGTTTTAAACTCTCGAGATTCCTAATAACTTTACAATAAGTAATTATGTTAAATATAAAAATCTAGGATGATTATGTGTGCATTTGTTTTATTCTTACTAACAACCCGTGGAAAGAAATTTAATTTCCACTTGATTGGTGGACTTCATCTTTTTACAAACTTTGTGTAAATTTTTGTTCCTAAATAAACAAATGGTATAATTTTTATCCATTAAGAAAGAAAGCCAATATGATAATATTTTAACCCACTTTTTTTTACTCACTTTTAATCCATCACTTCAATCATCATTAGATCATCACATCACATCACTAAAAAGAATCAAAATAAATGATTTAATAGTGATTAAAATAGTAGGTTAAAAATAGATAAAAAAAATGGATTAAAATATAATTTTCCTTATTATATATTATACTGTAGAGTTCGAGAATAGTTTGATAAAGATATAAAGTTTCTTTTAGATTTATCATAAATTATTTAAGTTTTGGAGACTAATGTATTAATGTATTATAAGAATGCTGAAATAGATTTGGTATACATTAACATCTCGGACAATCCTTTGAAGCAATATCTCATACACTCAATTATTAAACGCTATTTTGGCCATACTGCTATGCTTCCGGATAAGCCCATAAACAAGTCCATTGATGCTCATAATTACCACCTAATCATACAATTAACAACATTATGTGTAAATCATTACTAGTTTGATCTTACATGATATAATATCGTTAAGATCAATAATCACATTTGAAATATTGTTTGTTTTGGAATTGAAAACTCTTTCACGATATTATCCTTAAAAGATACAAGAGTTGAAGAATGAACATTTATTTAAATTACCAAGAACACATGAAGCTTAATATTGTATTATAGCTCATTTAGCATAAATAAACATTCATTTAGAAATTGATAGAATAAACACATAAAGAACTAAAATAAAATGTGAAATGAGCAAAGGACAAAAAAGCAGAGTAAAATCACAAAACTAAACCAAAAAATAAAACTTAAGAATAAATTGAATAGAAAAATATAAATCAAAAGGAATGATTTTAAAATGGTGATTAAGCAGCAACAACCGAAGAAACCAAAGATCAAACCTTGAAACATGGAAGAAAATGATGATCACAATAGCAATATAAAAGTGAAAATGAGAGAAAAACGTGATTGACCAAAACTACTCGAAAAAGGAAAAATGCATATATAGCTAAAGGAAGAAAAATGATGAACATTCATTGCATCGGGAAAAACTTAGAAAATGAGTATCTCCATGAAGGTTTGTGTGTCTCTCTAAAAAGTACTACCTACACTATAAACAATATAAGATGACATTACCTATCTAACTTTGAAAAGGTGTGCATTGCTTGTATGCCATAAATGAGCCTATTGTGTGGTGGTGGTAGTGTTCCTAGGGATGACAACGGGTCGGGTACGGATAGTGTCTACCCGTTACCCGACCGTAAGAAAAAATCGTACTTATTACCCGCCCCATTACCTGTTGGATACCCGCATAAAAAATATCCGTGGATATTTTTCAACCGCAGGTTAAAAAAATTATTAGTTTTTAAATGAGGTCCAAATTAAATTGCGAAAAAAATAACATTTAAGCGTACATCCAAATAGAAGTTAATGAACAACTAAATAAAAGTTAAAACATAAATTCAAATTAATAGTACCTAAAACATACATCCCAAATATAAGAAATTTAGAAAATAATTCTTCTAAAAATAACAGTCTAAGATCTATGTTTCCTCTCCAATATCTTCATGTTGACCATTTGATTCCTGAAGCAAATAAAACACAAATAAAGTCATCAATAAATGACATAATGACATTACTAGTAAAATTAGAATAAAATATTAAAAATAAAACTACTAACATCATCATCAATTATCTCCTCTAGTATTGTATTAAGCTTCATCTCGTCCACTTTCAATTTTGAAGAACCTAAAAAGGAAAATCAATTCATTTGTCATAGCCAATCATTTGAATGAATATAAATATGTTATTTGAAATGCTAATTTAATTACCTTCTATGTCAGTCCATAGCCAATCTAGAACACACATCAATGCCTCTAAAGTGTCTAGGTGTAATCTACTGCGATGTGGAGTAAGAAATCGACCACTAGTACTAAAAGAAGACTCAGAAGCAACTATTGAGATATGAATGGCTAGAAAATCTCTTACAATCATTTGCAAAATTGGATATTTTAACCCATTACTTCCACCAAACTAAAATGTCAAATTCTTCATCTGAATCAGGTAATGTTGGTTCCTCCAAGTAATAGTCAAGTTCCAACTTATAATTTGATGGTTCACTTTTCTTTGCAATCTGATGTTTTGCAAAATCTCTCCTCCAAGCATCTTTTCTTCCATCAACACTTTGGCA
>Ga0099822_1004364_pt1 | contig 18407 bp, 19 predicted proteins | sample CowpeawhiteBW_FD_76839 | JGI IMG/M metagenome (GOLD analysis project Ga0099822, IMG submission 76839) | Root nodule microbial communities of legume samples collected from California USA - Cow pea white BW | ecosystem: Host-associated > Plants > Roots > Nodule | place: USA: California | collected...
AGACCAATCTGATCACCATGCTCGGCGGCGGCGGCCAGGTGGTGCTGACCCAATGCCAGAATGTGCTGCGCGGCGATCGCCTGCTGGTCGACATGACCACCGGCGTCTCGCGGGTGGAATCCGACAACGGCAAGGTGCAGGGCCTTTTCAGCCAGTCGCAGGGCGGGCAGAACGGCAAGTGCGGGACGCCGGTCGCACCCGGCGCGGCGCCGCCGTCGCCGCTCCAGCTCCTTCCAGGCAAGCCCAAGTAAATCAATAAGTTAAATAATATTCTCGACCCCTGAGGCTGAAGCCCGCGGGGCGAGATTGTATCTACTGGAGCGGCCCGGCCTGGACATGCGCTTGAGGGGGATGGTGATGTTGGCTGGGCGCGGGGCATCCAATCATTCAAGGCGCGATCGTCGCGCTTTGCCGTGTTGTTTGAGCATGGACCGTCCGGGAGCCGGTGCCCAGTTGTCCGGACCATGCTTGGGTTCGCGTGCAAATCGACTGATCTGCGGCGAAGTCGTGCGATCACCCTAAGAGGCCGAAGCGAAGCGGGGATGGTGGATTTTCTCGGCATGTTCCGACGGCGCCCTGCGAAGCGCAGCAGCGGATTCGCGCGTTCGCACGACGACATCACGGCGCTCGGCGGTTCATTCGGCGACATGCTGGCAAGCCCGGTGCGTGACGCGCCGCCGATGGCGCGGGCCGCCCCGGTGCCCGGCGTGGAGCTGCCGCGGCCCCAGCCGCAGCCGGCACCCGCGGCCCCGCGCGCCAGGCCTGCGCGGGGCAACGGCGCTGCCGGCGCGCCGCAACTGATCAAGCGGCCGGGCTATCTGGCCGTGCACAGCGTGGAAAAGAGCTTTGGCAGCCGCCAGGTCGTGCGCGGCGTCAGCATCTATGTCCGTCGCGGCGAGGCGGGGGGGTTGCTGGGGCCGAACGGCGCCGGCAAGACCACGGTGTTCTACATGATCACCGGCCTGATCAAGGCGGATCGCGGCGCAATCGAGCTTGATGGCCACGACGTCACCAGGCTGCCGATGTACCAGCGTGCCCGCCTCGGCATCGGCTATCTGCCGCAAGCAGCCTCGATCTTCCGCGGCCTTTCCGTCGAGCAGAACATCCGCGCGGTGCTCGAGGTGGTCGAGCCGTCGCGCAAGAAACGCGAGCACGAGCTGGATTCGCTGCTCGACGAGTTCAACATCACCCGCCTGCGGAAAAGCCCGTCGATCGCGCTGTCCGGCGGCGAGCGCCGCCGCGTCGAAATCGCCCGGGCGCTGGCGACGCGCCCCAATTACATGCTGCTCGACGAGCCGTTCGCCGGTATCGACCCGATCGCGGTCGGCGACATCCAGGATCTCGTGCGCCATCTCACCAATCGCGGCATCGGTGTTCTCATCACCGACCACAACGTCCGCGAGACGCTCGGCCTCACCGACCGCGCCTATATCGTCTATGCCGGTGAAATCCTGACCGAAGGCAGTCCGGAAGACATCGTTAATGATCCCGATGTACGGCGGCTTTACCTTGGCGAGGAATTCCGCCTTTAGCCTGTGATCCGCCAGACGGCGCAGCGATTTGATGTTAAGGTCATGCGCTGCTTAGGGAATTTGATGCCGGCCGGACGCAAGATCGCGGCGTCCCCGTCCGCCGGCGGCGCTTACTCCAAAATTCCAATGCGTCAAGCCGTGTACATCCTGAGCGGTCTAAGATAAGCAAGAATCGAGCCAACTTTTCTGGATTGTTCTTGCCTCCATGGCACTGACCCAAAGACTAGAGTTCCGCCAGTCGCAGTCGCTGGTCATGACGCCGCAGTTGATGCAGGCGATCAAGCTGCTGCAATTGTCGAACCTGGACTTGTCGGCCTTCGTCGAGGAGGAGCTGGAACGCAATCCGTTGCTCGAGCGGGCGAGCGATGGTCCCGAGCCGCCGGTGGCAGGCGAGGCGGCGGTCGAGCGGCGGGACTACGGCGACGTCGACGGTTCCGGCGGTGATGGCGATGATGGCAGTGACCCAGCCGACATGGCCATAGGCTCCACTGGCGCTTTCGAGCCGGGCCAGGAGGAATGGCTGAACCGCGATCTTGGCACCCGCGCCGAGATCGAGCAGACCTTGGACACCGGCCTCGACAACGTATTCTCCGAGGAGCCTGCGGAAGCGGCCGCGCGTGCCGCGCAGGACGCGCCGCCGTCGGTCTATACCGAGTGGGGCGGCGGCGCCTCCAGTGACGACGAATATAATCTTGAAGCCTTCGTGGCCGCCGAGGTGACGCTGGCCGATCACCTCGCCGAACAGCTTGCGGTGGCCTTCGCCGCGCCCGCGCAGCGCATGATCGGACAGTACCTGATCGACCTGGTCGACGAGGCCGGTTACCTGCCGGCCGATCTCGGCCAGGCCGCCGAACGACTGGGCACCTCGCAAGCCGCGGTCGACGAGATCGTCGCAACGCTGCAGACGTTCGATCCGCCGGGCGTGTGCGCGCGGAACTTGAGCGAGTGCCTAGCGATCCAGTTGCGCGAGCTCAACCGCTACGATCCCGCGATGCAGGCGCTGGTCGAGCATCTCGACCTGCTCGCCAAACGCGACATCGCCGCCTTGCGGAAACTCTGCGGCGTCGACGACGAAGACATCACCGACATGATCGCGGAGATCCGCAGGCTCGATCCGAAGCCGGGGTTGAAGTTCGGCACGTCGCGCGCGCAGACCATGGTGCCCGATGTCTATGTGCGGCCGGGGCCCGACGGCGGCTGGCATGTCGAGCTCAACAGCGACACTCTGCCGCGTGTGCTGGTCAACCAGACCTACTACGCTGAGCTGTCGAAGACGATCCGCAAGGACGGCGACAAGTCGTACTTCTCCGATTGCCTGCAGAACGCGACCTGGCTGGTGCGCGCGCTTGATCAACGCGCCCGCACCATCTTGAAGGTCGCGACCGAAATCGTCCGCCAGCAGGACGGCTTCTTCACATACGGCGTCGCGCACTTGCGGCCGCTGAACCTGAAGGCGGTCGCCGACGCGATCCAGATGCATGAATCCACCGTGTCGCGCGTCACCGCCAACAAGTACATGGCTACCAATCGCGGCAGTTTTGAACTGAAGTATTTCTTCACCGCGTCGATTGCGTCCGCCGACGGCGGCGAGGCGCATTCGGCGGAAGCGGTGCGGCACCACATCAAGCAATTGATCGACGGCGAGGCGCCGTCGGCGATCCTGTCCGACGACACCATCGTGGAACGTTTGCGTGCGTCCGGCATTGATATTGCCCGCCGCACCGTCGCAAAGTACCGCGAGGCGATGCGGATCCCGTCCTCGGTCCAGCGCCGCCGCGACAAACAGAGCATGCTCGGTAATGCCCTTTCGGCTCCCGTCTCCTCCGATCGATCGCGCGATACTACGGCTGCAGTATAATTGCGTTCGCGCCGAATCGCGCTAGTCTCATCTTCCCCCTTCAGGCGTAACCCGGAAAGGAAGGTACCGGAAAATCCAGAAAGCCATCATGCTCCGGCAGAGAGTGATCGAGGCATCCAGCAATCGAGGCATCAAATGACCCTTCGAATCTCGGGAAAGAGCATCAGCATCGGCGAAGCGCTTCGCGCGCGCGTCAGCGAGCGCACCGACGAGGTCCTGCGAAAGTACTTTGATGGCAACTATTCCGGTCACATTACGCTAAGCAAGGATGGCTTCGGCTTTCGGACCGATTGCGCGCTGCATCTGGATTCCGGCATTACGCTTGAAGCCGACTCCAACGCCGCCGACGCTTATGCCAGCGCCGATGCCGCGCTTCTGATGATCGAGAAGCGGCTGCGCCGCTACAAGAGCCGATTGAAGGACCGCTCGGCCCGCAAGGCCTATGCCGCCACCGCCGCGCTTGCCGAACTGAATGGCGCAGGGCTCGACGCACCGAGCTATGTCATCGAGGCGCCCGAGAGCGAGGACGAAGTCGCCGAGTACAGCCCCGTGATCATTGCGGAAGCAACCACCGCCTTGAAGCGGCTGTCGGTCAGCGAAGCTGTCATGGAGCTCGACCTGTCGGGCGCCTCCTGCCTGGTGTTCCAGCATGGTGGCAGCGGGCGGGTAAACGTCATTTACCGCCGCACGGACGGCAATGTCGGCTGGGTCGATCCCCCGGCGGTTGCACCCTGAGATATTATGGTGGATGGCATTGACCTCGGAAGCCAGCCCTGCTTATGGTCCGCCGCCCCAAGGGATAAGGGGGCGGAACAGGGTCCGCAGGTGTTGGCACCGCCGATGCGTTGGAGTAGAAGCCCTGCCAACCAGGACCGGGGCTAAGCCCGTATCCCACCTCACTTTCTTGACGCCGCCGCTGTAACGCCTATTTCGCAACCTGACGGTCTCATTCACCTCGGAACGTCCCAATGCCGATTACCGATTTGGTCGCACCCGAGGCGATTCTCCCGGCTTTGAAAGTCATCAGCAAGAAGCAGGCGCTGCAGGAACTCGCAGCGCGTGCCTCGGCGCTGACCGGGCAGAATGAACGCGCGATCTTCGAGGTGCTGCTGCAGCGCGAGATGCTTGGCACCACCGCCGTGGGCTACGGCGTTGCTATTCCGCACGGCAAGCTGCCGAAGTTGGAGAAGCTGTTCGGCTTGTTCGCCCGTCTCGAACGTCCGATCGATTTCGAGGCGATGGACGGTCAGCCGGTCGATCTGATCTTTCTGCTGCTGGCGCCCGAAGGCGCCGGTGCCGATCACCTCAAGGCGCTGGCGCGCATCGCCCGCCTGCTGCGCGACCAGGACGTCGCCAAGAAGCTGCGCGCCTCGCGCGACGCGCAAGCGATCTATTCGGTGCTCGCGCTGCCGCCCGCGAGCGCGGCGTAACGATCCTCAAGGCGCAATCGCCTCGGCGCTGCTGCGAGCCGGCGCGCTCCAATCGTCTCAGCAAATCGTCGGCCGGATGCGCCTGACCTCGTCGAGGAATTCGGGGATCGCGGTCTCGTCGTCGGCGAGATGCCTGAGCAGCGCGCTCTGGAACAGGCCGTCGAACAGCGCATACAGCGCGGCCGGCGATGTTGCCAGCCGCTTGCCGTCCAGCTCGGCATAGCGCGAGGCGACGCGCCAGATCATGGCTTCCAGGCTCTTGTCGATCTCGAGCACGTCCTTGCGAAACGCGGCCTCGAACATCGCCTGCGAGCGCAGATCGTACCACAGCCGGTGCATGCGGGCGTCCTCGCGCAGCGTCGCTGCAAGCTTGGCGAGAAAGCCGTCCGTCAGCTCCTTCCGCGTCTTCGCCGTCGCGACGACCTCGTCATAGCGGGTCACGCACTTTGCCTTGTAGTGCCGCACGCAGCAGCAGATCAGGTCGAGCTTGTCGCTGAAGTAGTAGTGAAACACGCCATGCGTGAACGCGGAGTTCTGCGCGATCTCGCGCAGGCTGGTGCGCGCGAAGCCGAGTTCGCCGAGCGTTTCCAGCGCGGCTTCCGCAAGCTCGATCCGCCGCGCGTTGAACTTCTCGTCGCGCAGCGTTTCGGCCGCTACCGCGACCCGCTGGGCCGTTGCCTGCCGCGCCATCTCCTGCCTTTCCTCTTCCGTCCCTTCAACGCCTTATAGCGCGCCTACAGCGTCGCTCCATCCCCTCACAACCATGCTCTTGGACACTTGTCAAATTCCATCTTGACAAGTGTCAAGTTTCTGGCGGAGGTTTGGTGAAATAATTTGGACAGTCGTCAAGACGTCGAACAGGGAGGATTTACGCCGCCGGAGCAGCCAAAAGCTGTGCTCCGCCGATCACCGGATTTGACTGCCACCGCGCGAAGGTGGCCAGTCCGCCGGCATGCGCTGCCGATCGCAGCAAGCACTCAACAATCAACAGCAAGGGAGAAGCACGTCATGAGTGGGAAGAGCCTTGAAGGCAGGACAGCCCTGGTCACCGGCGGCGCCCGGGGAATTGGAGCTGCGATCGCGCAGGCCCTGGCGCAGTCAGGGGCGGCGATCATGATCGCTGACATTCTCGAGGAGGCCGGCAGGTCGACCGCCAACGAGATCGCCAAGGCCGGCGTGAAGACCGGCTTCGCCCAGCTCGACGTCACCGACGACGCGCAATGGGAGAGGGCTGTCGCGGCCACCATCGCGACGTTCGGCGGCTACGACATCCTGATCCACAATGCCGGCATCGAGATCACCTCGCTGGTCAGTGAGATCAAGGCCGAGGACGCACGGCGGATGTGCGACGTCAACATCGTCGGCACCGTGCTCGGCATGAAGCACGCCTTCCGCGCGATGCGGCCGGGTGGGCTGGCCGGCAAGGGCGGTGCGATCGTCAACATCGCGTCCGTCGCGGCGACGATCGCCTTCCCGAGCATCGCGGTCTATTCGGGCACCAAATCCGCGGTCGATCGCATGACGCGGGTCGCCGCGATGGAAGCCGGCAAGCTCGGCTACGGCGTGCGCGTCAACTGCATCTATCCCGGCCTGATCCCGACCGACATGGGGATGCAGCTCGCCAACGACATCGTGAAAATCGGCCTCGCGCCGGACATCAACGCCGCGGTCGGCTCGGTGGTGGAGCAGACGCCGCTCGGCCGCCTGGCCGAGGTCAGCGACATCGCGGACGCCGCCGTTTTCCTGTGCTCGAGCGATGCGCGCTTCATCACCGGCATCGGCCTGCCGGTCGACGGCGGCATGGGCATGTAGCAGCGCGCGCAACAGCAATCATTTCGGAGGATCGCCATGAGCGAGAAGAAGCCTGTCGTCGTCTACGGTGTGTCCGGCTACACCGGCCGCTTGGTCTGCGAATATCTGCGCGAGTACAACGTCCCCTTCATCGCTGCCGGCCGCGACGCCGCAAAGGTGAAGGCGGTGGTGGAGAAGATTCCGGGCATCGAGACCGCTGACTACGAGGTCGTCGGCGTCGAGCACAATGTCGAGGCGCTGACGAAACTGTTCCGCGGCTCGCGGGTGGTCAGCAACATGGTCGGCCCCTTCATCAAGCACGGATCGGCGGTCGTCGAGGCCGCGCTGCAGGCCGGCTGCCACTACACCGACACGACCGGCGAACAGGACTGGGTGCTGCTCGCGCAGGAGAAATGGGGCAAGGCGTTCGCCGAGAAGGGCCTGCTGCTGTCGCCGAATCTGGCACAGATGTACACGACCGGTGAAATCGCCGCCAACATCTGCCTGGAGACGCCCGGCCTCGACACGCTCGACATCCTGGTGTTCTGGAAGGGCTTTCCGACCTACGCCTCGACGCAGACGATCTTCACCATCCTCAAGGCGAACTGGTACTACCTCGAGCAGAACAAGTTCGTCGAATGGGATGTCACCGCGCGCGCCGACGTCGTCGTGCCGGGTCAACATGAGACCGCGATCGCGGTGCCCTGGGGCGGCACCGCGCATCCGGTCTGGTTCAAGAATGATCCGCGCGTCAGCAATTGCCGCGTGCTCGGCGGGGTGCTCGCCCGCCCGGTGATGGAAGGCGTGGTGCAGACCACGCAGATGGTGAAGGAGAATATCAAGCCGCTGCCGCCGGCGGAGCAGGAGAAGGCGCTGGCCGACATCGCCGCCACCTTGCAGGCCTCGATGCCGCCGCGGGAAAATCCGCGCGTCAACACCTCGATCGATTCGGTCCACGCCTCCGGGCCGCTCGGCCGCGCGCATCGCGTGATCCACGGCAATTGCAACTACAAGCAAACCGGCATGCTGCAGGCCTATGCGGCGTTCGCGCTGCTGCAACAGCCGCCGAAACGCACCGGCTTCGCCTCCGGATGCCAGGCGTTCGGCCATCGCGAGCTGCTCGGGCAGTTGCGCAGCTTCGGACTCGTCAGCAAGCCGGTCCTGACTGTGCAGGACTGAGCCGGCAAAGGAGCCGTGGGTCGCGCGTATCGCTTCAGCGTGGTTTGCTCGGATCACCTCTCCGAAGGGAGAGGTGATCCGCCACTGCGGCTCGTGTCCAACCAACCTCAGGATGCCCAGGGGGCGCCATGCGCTTCATCGACTATCTCGACAAGGGCGCTTCACTTGGCACCGACGCGCCGTGCCTCACCATGGATGGACGCGACCTCAGCTACCGCGAGGTGCAGCGGCTCAGCTACCGCATCGCGCGTGGGCTCGACCGGTCGGGCGTTGCGCCCGGCGAGAAGGTTGCGATCCTCTCCGGCAATGACCCGATCGCCTTCGCTAGCGTGTTTGGCATCTCGCGCGCTGCTGCGGTTTGGTGCCCGATCAATCCGCGCAATGAGGCTACCGAGAACAAGTTCATCCTGAACCAGTTCGATTGCAGCCTGCTGCTGTTTCATTCGAGCTTTGCCTCGATGGTCGAAGCTGTGCGCCACGATCTGCCGAAGCTGCGCGCGCTGATCTGTCTCGACACCGAATTGCCCTTCGCGCCGTCGTTCGCGCGCTGGCTCGCCGGTCTCACCGACGATTTCTATCAACGCGAGACGGTCGATGATCTCGCGATGATTCCGGGCACCGGCGGCACCACCGGCAAGCCCAAGGGCGTGATGCTCTCGGGACGCAACATCGAAGCGATGACCGCGCTGACGCTGATGGGCTATCCGTTCAAGGGACGCCCGATCTATCTCGCGTTGGCGCCGCTGACTCATGCCGCCGGTGTGCTCTGCTTTCCGATCATGACGCTCGGCGGCCGTATCGTGATCATGCACCACCCCGACATCGGCGAGTTCCTGGCGCTGATCGAGCGCTATCGCGTCACGCACACCTTCCTGCCGCCGACCGTGATCTACATGCTGCTCGATCATCCTGCTCTCGATCGTGCCAAGCTCGGCTCGTTGCAATGCTTCTGGTATGGCGCGGCACCGATCTCGGCTGCGCGGCTCGCGGAAGCCTTGCAGCGGATCGGGCCGATGGCGCAACTGTTCGGCCAGACCGAAGCGCCGATGATGATCTCGATGATGGCGCCCGACGAGCACTACAATGCCGACGGCACGATCGCGATGCAGCGCCTATCGTCGGCCGGGCGGATCAGCCCGCTGGTCCAGGCCGGCATCATGGACGGTGAGGGCCATCTGTTGCCGGTGGGATCGCGCGGCGAAATCGTGGTGCGCGGCTCGTTGGTGATGGAGGGCTATTACAGGAATCCCGAAGCCACGGCCGAGGTCTCGGCGCATGGCTGGCACCACACCGGTGACATCGGCTACCTCGACGACGACGGCTATCTCTATATCGTCGACCGCGCCAAGGACATGATCATCACCGGCGGCTTCAACGTCTACTCGATCGAGGTCGAGAACGCGTTGCGCGCGCACGAGGCGGTGCAGGATTGCGCGGTGATTGGTCTGCCCGATGACAAATGGGGCGAACGCATCGTCGCCGTGGTGCAGCGGCGCGCCGGTCACGCCATCGATGCGGCCGAGCTGGCTATCTTCGTCAAGCAGCAGATCGGCAGCGTCAAGACGCCGAAGCAGATCGAGGTCTGGGACGATCTTCCGCGTTCCAAGGTCGGCAAGGTGCTGAAGCCGGAGATCCGCGCGCGGCTGGCCTGAACGTGTATTGACAACCGGCTGGTGACGCCGGAAGAGGGGCCTCTGTTGCGCAGCGACCCAGGGGATACCGGATGTCCCGTGATTTTCGCCTTGATCGTGTTCCCGTCGACGTTCTCGCCTATGAGCTCGCCGAAGAGAAGGCGACTGCGCTTGGGCGAATGGGACGTGCGCTGGAAGACGCTCTCGCCAGGCTGCGGGCGTTCGATGCCGCTCATCCGCGCTCCGAAGCAACGCGGCAGGCCCGGCGCATCCTGGTGCGGGAAGCCGGCCACGCGCTCTGGATGTTGGTGGTCCAGCGTGAAGCGTGCGGTCTGCGCAACAGCCGTATGCTGATGCGCGACTATAACGTTCCCGGCGAGGTGCAGCAGTGCATGGCACCGCTGCTTGCGACATCATCGTCCTGAAAGAAAATGCGCGGGCCGCCTCGATCTCTGTCGAGGCATGCCCGCGCATTTGAACTCGCGGATGCTGAAGTCAGCCTTGCTTAGTGGACGCTCACGGCCTGCAATTCATTGCTCCAGGCGTTGGCGATCGCGGCTTCGCGGCTGTCGGTCAGCATGATCGGCGTGCCGTCGGCGGCGTGGAGTGCAAACAGTTTCAGACCCGGCGCAAGGCTCGGCGCTTGCGGAAAGAGATCCGGCACATCCTCGGAACGGACCTGCTTCACATAGGCGATGTGACCCTCGCCCAGATGGGCCAGCGCTTCCGGCGTGACGCTCTCGGTTTCGAATGTGGTACTCAGTTCACTCATGGTCTCGACTCCTCAGTGGTACAAGCGGTCGAGTCCGCTCCAGGTTTCTATTATTCGTGTTCATTGATAGCGATTGTCTTAATGACCCGTTCAGGTTCCGGCCTGGCCAGATCAATCGACAACAGCCCGTTCTTCAGATCCGCGCCCAACACCTGCATCCCCTCTGCCAGCACGAAGGGGCGCTGGAAGTGGCGCGCGGCAATGCCGCGATGGATGTATTGCCGAGCCTTGTCGTCCTGCTGGCGGCCGCGGATGACGAGCTGGTTTTCCTCAATGGTCACATCGAGTTGGTCGCGGGTGAAACCCGCCACCGCCAGTGTGATGCGCAGGCGCTCTGGTTGGCCGTTGGTACGGTCGAACCGCTCTATGTTGTAGGGAGGATAGCCGTCGGCACCCTTCACGACGCGATCGAGCGCACGCTCGATTTCGTCGAATCCCAGAAGGAACGGACTGGACAACGATGGAACACGAGACATTACAAAGTCCTCTCGAAGCGACTTTGAGGGGCCCTTGCGGCACCCCATGCAATCGACGGGCCTCTTGCCCGCCGATCAGCAAGGAATATGGGGGTGATTTGGATAGCGTTCAAGCGCCTCTGAAACCAGCGTAAATGGCTTGCAGGCTGGCCGTTGTTCCCTCACTGGCGATCACTGGTCGACGCGCTTGCGGCCATCGGCGGTAAAAAGATGCAGTTTATCGCGGGCCGCGACTGCGCGGATCCGCTCACCGATCGCCGGCCCGGAGACGCCTGGAACCCGGACGATGATCTCGCCGGGCGGCAGGTCGCCCGGGTTGGCGGCGACGCCCTGTTCCTCGTGCCGGCGCCTGCCATAGACAAAGGTCTCGGCGCCGACGTGCTCGATCGCCTCGACCGTCAGCCCGAGCGCGACGCCGCCGGGGGCGGTCTCGCTGGAGATCACGAAATCCTCGGGCCGGATTCCGACGATGCCGGCACCATCGACACCAGCAATCTGCGATTTCAGCTCGTCCGACCGCAGCGGCATCAAATTCATCGGCGGCGCGCCGATGAAGGAGGCGACGAAGGTGGTGGCAGGCTTCTGGTAGATCTCCAACGGATTGCCGATCTGCTCGACCTGGCCTGCGTTCATGACCACAAGAATGTCGGCGAGCGTCATCGCCTCGAGCTGGTCGTGGGTGACGTAGATCGACGTGGTGTTGAGGCGACGTTGCAGCTTGCGGATCTCGACGCGCATCGCGATGCGCAGCTTGGCGTCGAGGTTCGACAGCGGCTCGTCGAACAGGAACACCTTGGGCTGACGGACGATCGCGCGGCCCATCGCGACGCGCTGACGCTGACCGCCGGAGAGCTGCCGCGGCTTGCGCTGCAGCATCGGCGCAAGCTCGAGGATGCGCGCGGCCTCCTCGACGCGGGTCTTGATCTCGGCCTCCGCCATGCCGCGGTTGCGCAGGCCGTAAGCCATGTTGTTGTAGACGCTCATATGCGGATAGAGCGCGTAGTTCTGGAACACCATCGCGATGTCGCGGTCGGCGGGCTCGACCTGGTTGACGACGCGGCCGCCGATGTCGATCTCACCGCCGGTGACGGTCTCGAGCCCCGCGACCATGCGCAGCAGGGTGGACTTGCCGCAGCCGGAGGGGCCGACCAGCACGCAGAACTGCCCGTCGCCGACGTCGACGTCGACGCCCTTGATGGCCTCGAAGCCGCCGGGATAGGTCTTGCGGACGCCGCGCAGCGTGACGTTAGCCATTGCGAGCTCCGCTCGGGCGAGTGGCGAATAGGGGATAGCGAACTGGAGAATGGTGTGACATCCTCGAGCCGTTGGGTCCGCGCGCTACTCGCCACTTGCTATTCGCCATTCGCCCCTTCACTTTTCCGTCTCCACCAATCCGCGCACGAACAGTTTCTGCATCACGACGACGACGAAGACCGGCGGCAGCATTGCGAGCACCGCGGTTGCCATCACCACCGGCCATGCGGTCAGCGCATCGGTCGTGGTGATCATCTTGCGGATGCCGATCTGGATGGTCTGCATGTCGTCGCGCGTCGTGATCAGCAGCGGCCACAGATACTGGTTCCAGCCGAGGATGAACAGGATCACGAACAGCGCCGCCATGTTGGTGCGCGACAGCGGCAATAGCGTATCCCAGAAGAAGCGGAACGGACCCGCGCCGTCGATCCGCGAGGCCTCCAGCAATTCATCCGGCACGGTCATGAAGAATTGCCGGAACAGCAGCGTCGCAGTGGCGGAGGCAATCAGCGGCAGCGACAGGCCGGCATAGCTGTCAAGCAGATGCAGGTCGGCGACGATCTTGTAGGTCGGATAGATGCGCACCTCGACCGGAAGCATCAGGGTGATGAAGATGATCCAGAAGATCGCCATCCGGAATGGAAAGCGGAAATAGACGATCGCGTAGGCCGAGATGATCGAGATCGCGATTTTGCCGATCGCGATCATCAGCGCCATGATCAGCGAGTTCAGCATCATGCTGCCGACCGGCTCGCGGGTCGAGCCGCTCGAGCCGACGAAGATCGTCTGATAGTAGGTCTCGAAGAAATGGCCGCCGGGCAACAGCGACATCTGCCCGTTGGCGATGACAGCGTTGTCCTGCGTCGAGGCGACGATGGCGAGATAGACCGGGAACGCGACGATCGCGATCCCGATCCACAGGATGACGTGGGCGACGTAGCGTCGGATGCCCTCTTGCTCGACCATCAGTAGGTCACCTTGCGTTCGACGAAGCGGAATTGGATCGCCGTCAGCATGATGACGATGGCCATCAGGATCACCGACTGCGCGGCCGAGGAGCCGAGATTGCCGCCGAGCAGACCATCGGTATAGACCTTGTACACCAGCGTTTCCGTCGCCTTGCCAGGACCGCCGCGGGTCATCGTGTCGATGATGCCGAAGGTGTCGAAGAAGGCGTAGACGATGTTGACGACCAGCAGGAAGAAGTTGGTCGGCGACAGCAGCGGGAAGGTCACGGTCCAGAACCGCCGCATCGGCCGGGCGCCGTCGATCGCGGCCGCCTCATGCACGCTCTTTGGAATGCTCTGCAGGCCGGCGAGGAAGAACAGGAAGTTATAGGAAATCTGCTTCCAGGCGGCGGCGAGGATGATCAGGAGCGCAGCCTGGTCGCCGTTGAGCAGCGGATTCCAGTCGACGCCGAGCGCGCGCAGATGGCGCGAGAGCACGCCGAGCGACGGATGTAGCATGAAGATCCAGAGCACGCCGACGACCGGCGGGGCCACCGCATAAGGCCAGATCAAGAGCGTGCGGTACAGCGTGGAGCCGCGCAGCGGCTTGTCGGCCATCACGGCCAGCAAGAGCGCGAAGGACAGCGAGGAGACGGCAATCGCGAAGGAGAACGCGAAGGTCCGCACGATCGCGTCGAAATAGGCCGGCTCCTTGAGCAGATCGAGATAGTTCTCGAACCAGACGCAGGTGGTGGAGAGGCCGAACGCATCCTGCAGCAGGAACGACTGGATCACCGCCTGCGCGGCCGGCCAGTAGAAAAAGATCAGGACGATCGCGAGCTGCGGGGCAACCAGCGCGTAGGGCAACAGCTTTGATTGGAAAATCGACTGCTTTTGCATGAGGTCTGGAAAAATGGCAGGCCGCGGGATGCGGCCTGCCGGGGCGTTAGTCTAGCGCATCATCTCAGCGGACGGCGGTCTTTTCAAACTGCCGCAGCATCTGGTTGCCGCGTTCGACGGCGGCATCGAGCGCCTGTTTGGCGGTCTTCTTGCCGGCCAGCGCCTGTTCGATCTCTTCCGCCCAGACGTCGCGGAGCTGCACCATGTTGCCGAGGCGCAGGCCGCGCGAATTCTCGGTCGGCTCCTTGTTGGTCAGCTCGAGCAGCGGCGTCTCGAGATACGGCTGGTCCTTGTAGAAGCCCTCGGCCTTCGCCTTCTCATACGCTGCCTTGGTGATCGGCAGATAGCCGGAGGCCTTGTGGATCCAGACCTGGCGGGCGGTGTCCGACAGGAAGGTCAGGAACTTGGCCACGCCCTTGTATTCGTCGGCCGACTTGCCGCCCATCACCCAGAGCGAGGCGCCGCCGATGACCGAGTTCTGCGGCGCGCCCTTGACGTCGGGATAATAGGGCATCGGCGCGGCGGTGAAGTTGAACTTGGCCTGCGCCTTGACGTTGCCGAAGAACGCCGACGAGGTCAGGTAGATCGGGCATTCGCCCGAGGTGAAGCGGCCCTCACCGGTGTTGGTGCGGCCGGCATAGTCGTAGGTCTTGTCCTTCTGCAGCTCGACCAGATTTTCGAGATGCTTGACTTGCAGCGGGCCGTTGAACTCGAGCACCGTGTCGAAGCCGTCGAGGCCGTTGGCCTTGCTCGCGAGCGGCACGTTGTGCCAGGCCGAGAGCTGCTCGAGATTGACCCAGGTGACCCAGGAGTTGGAGAAGCCGCAGGTGGAGTAGCCGGCCGCCTTCAGCTTCTTGGCGTCCTCGAACACTTGCGGCCAGGTCTTCGGAATCTCGGTGATGTCGGCCTTCTTCAGCGCGTCGAGATTGACCCACATCACCGTCGACGACGAGTTGAAGGGGAACGACAGCATCTCGCCCTTCGAGGTCGAGTAGTAGCCGGTGATCGCGGGCAGATACGCCTTCGGATCGAACTTCTCGCCGGCATCCTGCATCAGCTTGTAGACGGGCTTCACGGCGCCGGTGGCAGCCATCATCGTCGCGGTGCCGACCTCGAACACCTGCAGGATGGCCGGTGCATTGCTGGCGCGGAACGCGGCGATGCCGGCGTTCATCGTGTCGGCGTAGCCGCCCTTATAGGTTGGGACGACCTTGTAGTCGCTTTGTGCGGCGTTGAAGTCGTTGGCGAGCTTGACGATGACGTCGTTGTTGGCGCCGGTCATCGCATGCCACCACTGGATCTCTGTCACCGCAAATGCGGGTGACGCGAACGCAAGCGTCGCAGAGGCCACTGCGGCAGCGCCAAGTCGTCGAAAAAGCATCAAAATCCCTCCCGGATGGAACGTCAGGTTTCGTTATGCGCGTTAACAGCGCCGGATGACGTTCAAATGACCGTATAAACGAAAGCCATCGTACGGGGGAAGCCAGCGCGAAGGGAAGCGGTAAAAAAGACGGAGACCATGGACGCGCCGGTGCGGTGCAACGTCAGGCGTGACATTGCACCGCAGTCGGGGCGTTGCTCGTGCACCGTGAGATTTGATTGCTGCAATGGCAGTGGAAACCTCTCCCATAGGGAGAGGTCGGCGCGTAGCGCCGGGTGAGGGGTTAAGCTCTCCCGTGGGAGCGGACCCCTCACCCGATTGCTGCGCAAATCGCCCTCTCCCCGCTGGGGAGAGGTGGAAAGCCTCGCGGCCAGACCGATGATTCAAATCAAATCATCGGCGCTGGTCAGCGCTTGCGTTCGGGGCCGCAGACCACGCCCTTGTCGACCAGGGCGCTGATCTCGTCCTTGGAGTAGCCGAACTCGCCCAGCACTTCTGTGGCGTGCTGGCTGAACTTCGGCGGCGTCCGCCGCAGGTTCGGCTTGGTGCGATCGAGCCGGATCGGCGAGGCGACGCCCTTGTACCAATCCTTCTCGATGACGTCGCCGCGGTGGATCGTGTGCGGGTTGGTCAGCGCCTGGTCGATCTTCTGCACCGGCCCGGCCGGCAGGCCCGCGGCGAGCAGCCGGTTGCACAGCGGCTCGGCCTCGTGCTGGCTGAACACCGCGGCGAGCTCGGCGCGCAGCGCGTCGCGATTGGCGATGCGGTCCTTGTTGCGGGCAAAGCGCGGATCGGTGCCGAGCTCTGGCTTGCCGATCTCCCTGGCGAGCTTGCGGAACGTCCCGTCATTGCCGACGCCGATGAAGATGTTGTCGGTCTTAGTCGGGAAGATCGCGTAAGGAACGAGGTTGGGATGCTCGTTGCCGGTGAGCGACGGCGGCTTGCCATGCATGAAGTAGTTTGCGGTGTGCGGATGCATGATCGCAAGGCCGGTCTCGTACAGCGTGGTCTCGAGAAACTGGCCGAGGCCCGAGCGCTGCCGTTCCGACAGCGCCATCAGGATGCCGATCGCGGCATAGAGCCCGGTGGTGATGTCGACCAGCGGCACGCCGATGCGCATCGGTCCGCTCTCGGGCGAGCCGGTCGCCGCGATCATGCCGGTCATCGCCTGGATGATCGCGTCGTAGCCGGGATTGCCGCCGCGCGGGCCGTCGGCGCCGAAGCCGCAGATGCGGCAATGCACGAGGCGCGGGAATTTCGCCCGCAGCACGTCGTTGCCGATGCCCCATTTGTCGAGCGTGCCCGGCTTGAAATTCTCGATCAGCACGTCGGCGGTCTCGAGCATCTTCATCAACACCGCGCGTCCGCCCTCGGAGGCGAGATCGAGGCCGATCGAGCGCTTGTTGCGGTTGATGCCGACGAAATAGGCCGCATCCTCCTCATGGAAGGGAGGGCCCCAGTCGCGGACTTCGTCGCCCGCCGGCGGCTCGACCTTGATCACGTCGGCGCCGTGGTCGGCAAGGATTTGCGTGCAATAGGGGCCGCCGAGCACGCGCGTCAGATCGATCACGCGCAGTCCGGTCATCGCGCCGGTTGGCGCAGGGGTATTCATAGTGGCAACCTTCGCTCGGGTGGGATCGTGGGTGAGGACCCAGAGCTAACGGCGTTCGGGCGAGGCAGCAATGCCTTCGCGCGCGCAGGCCCATGCAGTCGGGCGCTCCGACGTTCGCCAAGCGAACCGGTGCCTGTTTGAGGCTGGCCGGAAATCCATGGTCCGCCGGCGTGGCGGCGGACCATGGACGGAGGCGAATTAGACGACGGTCAGCTTGACGTCGACATTGCCGCGGGTCGCGTTGGAATAGGGGCACACGTGATGTGCCTTCTCGACCAGCGCTTCGGCGTCCGCGCGTGCAACGCCGGGCAGCGAGACCGCGAGCTCCACGGCGAGGCCGAAGCCGCCTTCCGAGCGCGGGCCGATGCCGACCGTCGAGGTCACCGAGGCGTCGGCGGGCACCTTCGGGCCGCCCTGAGAGGCCACGAACTTCATCGCGCCGATGAAGCAGGCGGCATAGCCCGCCGCGAACAGTTGCTCCGGGTTGTTGCCGGCGCCACCGCCGCCACCAAGCTCCTTGGGCGTCGTGAGCTTGACGTCGAGCGCGCCGTCGAGGGTCGCCGCATGGCCGTCGCGGCCGCCGGTTGCCTTGGCGCTGGTCTTGTAGAGCACGTTCACAGACATCATGGTCTCCCTTGTTGAAATTCGACGATCAGATAGATCGCGCAAAGTTAGATTGCGCGCAATATAAATTATGCGGCCTCACATTTAATTGTTCGCAATTGAATCCCTGTCGCCGCGGGCCCACAATGACCCCAAAATGTGACAAGATGGATTTCCATGGTCAGGAAACAGACGGCGGCCGATCAGGCGCTGCGGCTCCATAATCAGATCTGCTTTGCGGTCTATTCGACCGCGCACGCCTTCAACCGCGTCTACAAGCCGCTGCTCGACAAGCTCGGCCTGACCTATCCGCAATATCTCGTCATGCTGACGCTGTGGGAGCGCGACGGCGTCCCGCTCAAGGATATCGGCCAACGCCTGTTTCTCGATTCGGGCACGCTGACGCCGCTGCTGAAACGGCTGGAGGCGGCGGAGCTGATCAAGCGAACCCGCAGCACCGAGGACGAGCGTCAGGTGCTGATCGCGCTGACGCCCCAGGGCCACGCGCTGCGCGAAAAGGCCAAGTCCGTGCCGCAGTCGATCCTCGCGGCATCGGCCTGCTCGGTCGGCGAATTGGTGGCGATGAAGGACGAGAGCGTCGCGCTGCGCGACCGGCTGAATGCCGTGCTGGGGGAGTAGGGGGTGGGGGATGCTGCTCAGAAGTGTTTCTTCGCAAATGCTCGGCCCGAGCCGGACTTCAGGTATTTCTCGAAAGCGATGGCGCGCGCTTCATCGTCAAATGCAAAGTAGGTCCGGATTCGCCAAGGTCCGTACTTGGACGTATGCGGCACCTCGCCCGCATTGTGCTTTGCCAGACGAGCTCGCAGGTCGTCGGTAATCCCGACATAGAAATGTTCGGAATCGAGACTTTCGAGAATGTAAACGTATTTCATGAAGTGCCCTCCCCAGGGGAGGATACCCGACCACTTCCTGGATGTCAGAAATGCAATGGGTTGCTTGAGCCCGCCGTCGCCCTTCGGGCTATGGCGGGGCAGCCTTCGCTCACTTCGCTACGAGGGACTTCCTAGGCTTGCCCAGCCG
>Ga0099822_1004365_pt1 | contig 18405 bp, 15 predicted proteins | sample CowpeawhiteBW_FD_76839 | JGI IMG/M metagenome (GOLD analysis project Ga0099822, IMG submission 76839) | Root nodule microbial communities of legume samples collected from California USA - Cow pea white BW | ecosystem: Host-associated > Plants > Roots > Nodule | place: USA: California | collected...
AATATATATATATATATATATATATATATATATATATATATATATATATATATTAATTGTATTGACACATTAAGATTCAAACTAGAATGTTTTTTTTTTATAATTATGTGAATATTTAAATTTGTATATTGTTTGTTTGCACAATATAAATTAAGTTTTTTTTCCTTTTACTCCAAACGGTTAATTTAAAGGTCTGGTTTTCTTTTCTGTTTTATTTTTTTTTAAATCAAAGCATTTTTTGTAATTAAGTTAAAATTACTTTTTTAACTAATTTTTATTATAAAAGAAATTAAGCTTTTTTAATTAAAAGTAAATTAAAACTCTTTTTTTAATCTATTTAAAAATAGATTTTTTAGCATACTTAGGATGTGTTTGGAAACACTATGAGAAAATTGATTCTATTTGATGTAGGAGAATTAATTTTGGTTGATGGAGAAGCTAGAAAGAGTTGCTTCTCTTTGATGTGAATTTTTTATCTATAATTGATTTTAGAAATTGATTTCAGGTGTCTCTAAACAATTTATTAACATATAATTTGATTTTAGGTGTTTCTAAACAATTTATTAAATATAAATTGATTTTAGGAATTGATTTTAGGTGTTTCTGAAGTGAAACAAAACATACACTTATTTAATTTTAAGTTTATTTCAAATTGATTAATCCGAAATTCACTATCTTAAAAGTTGTGTGAAGATGATAAAGATGACATTGGTGATGGACGAGAAAGATGATGGGGATGAGAGCTTGAAGTCAAGAAGAAAGTCCGTTGAAGAAGGTAGGAAGAAGTTTAAGGTTTTTAATATATTTTATTTAGTGGTGAAATGGTACTAAAATATTTAATGGGTTGCAGGAAGCAAAATAGGGGTACAGGAAGAAATGGCCTCCAAATTAAAATTCAAAACAACCAACTTGTTTACCCCTTCTAATAAGAACACAGGTGTGATTATCGGATGTGATGTGAGTGAGTGTATTAAATTTGATGTATATTACAATAATTGAATTTTGTTTACCTAAGTAAACCTATTTAGGAAAATTACACAAATAAGTAATCATAGCCTTTATTTAGAAAAATAGACCATGTCATGGGCCATAAAAAAAATTCATGACAAAAAATTCATAATTTTTTTTTCATCAAAACCTCTAATATAATACAAATTATTATTTAATTATCAATATTCAAAATGACATGCTTAATATTGAACACATCTATTTATACTTTTATTAATATTAGTGAAGTACAATTACTTAACACTTACAAAAACTAATTGGTTATTCTTACAAATCATATTATCATAAACACAACAATAAATACCCTTTTATGTCATTTTTTTTACACACACACATGTTCTCCTAAATAAAGACGTTCCGTAATCTTAAATAAAAATGGTATAAAGGTTACAAATCATTAAAGAAAATTGTTACCAACTTTTCTTTTATATCTAAATAATATTATGTTTGCATGTAAATACATTTTTTTTAAAGAAAGCAAAAGTCCAGATTTTCGACTAGTAGAACCATTTTTAAAATGGTTTTTGAAGATTTTCTTGTAATCAGTGGCAGATTTCTTTGGGGCAGGGAGGGGTCCTGGTTCTCAAAATTGATTTTTTTTTTGTTATATATATATATATATTTATTTATTTATTTAAAATTTATTAAATTTTTTAAATTGTATGTAATATATATTAGAAATGAATAAAAATTAATTTTTTTATTTATTTTATTTAAACATAATATTTAATGTAAATACATAATAAAATATAAAATTAAATATAAAAAAAATATTCAAATTTAATTTTTCTTTTGGTTCCTATTTTCATTTAAAATTGACACTAGAATTAGGTTAATTACACCAACAAAGCAAATCATTTATATTAAAAGTCTCAATTTGAATAAAAAGATCATTGATCTGTTTCAAAGAATTTAACGAAATTTATCGTAAAAGATCGAATTATATCAGTTTTTAAAAAAATCGAGACCAAATTGAGATTAAAAAAAATGAAGGACCAACTTAAAATTTTAAAGGAAAGCATGAATCAAAAAAGTAATTAAACCAAATATTTATTAACATAATTTTTATTTTCCTTTTCATTGCCTTTTTAGTTTTTCACAAATTGTAATAATTTCTCACTCTCATCTGTCTTCTTTTTGTTTTTAAAGAAAAAAAAGTTAGACATAAACTCATTATATTTCTCATTTATCCTCTTCTTTTTCTGTCTCTTATCTTACTTGATAGTGAAAATATATGTTTTTTTATCTCAAGAGCTTTTTGTATATTCATTTTTTTATGAATGTAGAAAAAAAAGAATGTATTATGTATTAATAATAATGAATATATTTTTCTTTTAATAATTACTTGTCTTAATTTTTTATTAGATTATGATCAATTATTTTTTAGTATTATTTCCAAAAAAAGGCATATTGATAAAGAATGGAAGAATAAATTAATCGTTTAAGAGTGATGAAAAAGAAATTATTGACTAAAACAAGATAGATTCTACGTCATCATATATTTTGAAATATTATACTAATGATAAAAAAAGTTCAGTTAGAGAAGTCATCTTTTGAAGCATTATACTAATGATCGAATCTAATGATCGCAAAATTATATTATTTTGACCCCTCCGACACTTTTAGTCATGATCCGCCACTGCTTATAATGATGTGATATTATGTTACCTTATTATTCTTTTAGTATTAAGATATCTTATAACAGGTGCACTCCTTCATTAACATATTATGTATGTCAACTCTTTAAAAAGAAGTGGAAAGATTGGTGGAAGACAACGAGATAATACCATCTTAAATGAGACACAACTAAAATACACATGTTACATGTTAAGTAATATGTAAATTAAAAGTGATACCGACAAACAAAAGTAAAAGTGATAATTTTACACACATGTCACAAAAATCAAACTTTATTCATGCAATGGCCTCACCTTTTTCTTTGGATTGGGAACACCAAGATACAATTGAAAGTTCTCTGCAATTACTTCCTTTCTAGAACCAAAAAAATATCATTTATTCTATTCTGAATTTTCTACTTTTACTTTATTTTAAAAGCAAATTATCAACCAAATTTGTCAAATATAAGCTTTTTCTTCTCTATATGAAAAATTGTTCTTCCATTTTCAGACATAGTAAAACGAAAGAAAAATGTGTGCATATTTGTCATTACAAGGGTACATTATTCAGTCTTTTCTTATTCCATGAACATGAGCCTCTTTTAATTCATTATGAATTTGAATAGTTATTTGAAACATATTTATACATGAAAGTTCATTTTAAATACTTATTAAATATAAAACTAATCATTTGATCTCAATTTTTTATTTTATGTGATGAGAGTTATTACATTAGTAAACACTTGGAACTTCTTCTTCTACAGTAAATTTCTACTTTTCCAAACTCGAAAAACTCTTAGTTTTATAACCTTTTCGAACCATTTTCTTTTTCTCCTACGTGAGCATTGATGTTAGAGAATAATGTTTTGGTGGTGACGAGAGGGGTGTTAAAATGAGCCAACGCAGTTTATGTGAGTTGACTCATCATGGATTGAGTTAAAAAAGAGACAGTTTAACCAGACTTATTTTTTGGTGAACTAGAAATTTTGTAATTCGACCTGTCCACCACAAGTTGGTGGGTTACTTGATTAACTCACTTAAGTTAACTTTTTCTAATTTGGTTTATTGGAGGTATGCGAATCACACCATGTGGTTACGTAAAATTATAATGGAACAAAAAAGAAGCATTATTTTATTGGATCTTCGAATCTCAACGTAGTCCATTAAGTAAAATTTTTCTAATTTGGTTTATTGGAGGTATGTGGATCACGTCATGTGGTTACGTAAAATTATAATGGAACAAAAAAAAAACATTGTTTTATTGGATCTTCGAATCTCAACGTATTCCATTAAGTAAACTTTTTCTAATTTGGTTTATTGGAGGTATGTGGATCACACCATGTGGTTACATAAAATTATAATGGAACAAAAAAAAGTATTGTTTTATTGGATCTTCGAATCTCAACGTATCCCATTAAGTAAACTTTTTCTAATTTGGTTTATTGGAGGTATGTGGATCACACCATGTGGTTACATAAAATTATAATGGAACAAAAAAAAAACATTATTTTATTGGATCTTCGAATCTCAACGTATTCCATTAAGTAAACTTTTTCTAATTTGGTTTATTGGAGGTATGTGGATCACACCATGTGGTTACGTAAAATTATAATGGAACAAAAAAAAACATTGTTTTATTGGATCTTCGAATCTCAACGTATTCCATTAAGTAAACTTTTTCTAATTTGGTTTATTGGAGGTATGTGGATCACACCATGTGGTTACGTAAAATTATAATGGAACCACAGAGAAGCATTGTTTTATTGGATCTTCGTATCCCAACGTATTCCATTAAGTAAACTTTTTCTAATTTGGTTTATTGGAGGTATGTGGATCACACCATGTGGTTACGTAAAATTATAATGGAACAAAAAAAATTGTTTTATTGGATCTTCGAATCTCAACGTATTCCATTAAGTAAACTTTTCCTAATTTGGTTTATTGGAGGTATGTGGATCACACCATGTGGTTACGTAAAATTATAATGGAACGAAAAAAAAAACAATATTTTATTGGACTTTGGAATCTCATCGTATTCCATTAAGTAAACTTTTTCTAATTTGGTTTATTGGAGGTATGTGGATCACACCATGTGGTTACGTAAAATTATAATGGAACAAAAAAAAGCATTGTTTTATTGGATCTTCGAATCTTAACGTATTCTATTAAGTAAACTTTTTCTAATTTGATTTATTTGAGGTATATGGATCACACCATGTGGTTACGTAAAATTATAATGGAACCAAAGAGAAGCATTGTTTTATTGGATCTTCGTATCCCAACGTATTCCATTAAGTAAACTTTTTCTAATTTGGTTTATTGAAGGTAGTTGAATCACACCATGTGGTTACATAAAATGATAATGGAACAAAAAAAGCATTATTTTATTGGATCTTCGAATCTCAACGTATTTCATTAAGTAAACTTTTTCTAATTTGGTTTATTGGAGGTATGAGGATCACACCATGTGGTTACGTAAAATTGTAATGAAACAAAAAAAAAACATTGTTTTATTGGATCTTCGAATCTCAACGTATTCTATTAAGTAAACTTTTTCTAATTTGGTTTATTGGAGGTATGTGAATCACACCATGTGGTTACGTAAAATTATAATGGAATAAAAAAAAAGCCTTGTTTTATTGCATCTTTGAATTTCAACGTATTCCATTAAGTAAACTTTTTCTAATTTGGTTTATTGGAGGTATGTGGATCACACCTTGTGGTTACGATTATAATGGAACAAAAGAAAAACATTGTTTTATTGGATCTTCGAATCTCAACGTATTTCATTAAGTAAACTTTTTCTAATTTGGTTTATTGGAGGTATGTGAATCACACCATGTACTTTGCTTTATTTATATTAATTCACTTTTAAGTTAATACAATTAATAATAATAATAATAATAATTAAAAGAGCAACCTTAATTGGTAATACATGATAAATTAGTTTTTTAATCTCTATTATTTGATTACGGGTACCTGGTTGTTCATTTCTTGGCTCATTTTTGGTAAATAAACAACAAGACTTCCAATTCAATAAAGTATATAGAAATAAAGTTATGCAATTACTTTTGCCTTCACTTTTATTAGTGTTGCCATCAAACTTTTGTTTTTTATCTCAACAATCACTTTCTTTTCTATCTTCTCTCACTAAAAATTTGAAAAAGAAATTGTACATGCACCTTACACTCCTAAATATTTTTTTTAAGTTTTGTCGCTGGATAAAGGTAAAGCAACTTAGTAGGATAATCACCTCTTTACAAAATTTCCGTTTTGTTTCTACCAAACGAAAATAGAGATAATACGTCATAATTGATAGAATCTAAGATGAAATGAGATGTTAAAACTCATTTAGAGAAACTTATTTTCACAATTTCAAAAATTATATTAAATATGATATATGTACTGTATGTCTCATCGGGCCATCAGCAACGCACAGTCCTCCGGTCCATCGAACAAGGCTGGGAGGACTTGCTTGTAAAACAGGACCATCAGTCGAACGACCCCACAGATGAACTATAAAGTACCATCGGTCGATCAGCCCCACAAATAAATCACGCGCTACCCCAAAAGAGACCATCAGTTGATCGGTCCCACAGACGAATAGCATGGTACCTCACAAGGGATCATCGGTCGATCGGTCCCACAGACGAATAACTTGTTACCTCGTAAAGGACCATCGGTCGATCGGTCTCACAGATAAATCACTCGTTACCTCGTAAAGGACCATCAATCGATCGGTCCCACAGACGAACCACGTGTTACCTTGTAAGGGACCATTGGTCGATCGGTCCCACAGACGAATCATGCGTTAGCTCGTAAAAGACCATCGGTGGATCGATCCCCAGGTCGATCACGCATCAACCCATGGAGATCCATCGGTCGATCAGTCTCATAAGTGATTCGCGTAGTGCCTTACGTATGACCATCAATCGATCGGCCATATAGATTAGTTATTCACTTAAGGTTGTTAAACTCAGAAGATAACCATCCTAGTCAAGCGGCAATCGGTCGATCGGCCAAACGAGGCCAGTCAGCTGGATTAATTAACATTAAACAAGTCAGTAATTTTGATTAGAGGATCATTGGACCGTGATTAAGGAACCCTAATCATAGGCCCACACCGGAAACTATAAATAGGGCCCAAAGGTAGGTTGGTGAGAATCTTTAATTCGCATTTATTACAGCAGTTATACTTATACACCGATCGGTCCATCAATTGACTTAAGCATCAGAGCCTTTTAGACAGGTACCCCGATCGTCTGTTGAACCGATCGAGCGAGGAGGAAGATTTCTTGGTGAGGAAGTTATCGCGGGTTCTAAAGAGAGGAGACTTAGACCTTAAACCCTTATGGTGACCACATGAAATCGAACAAGCAACGTTAACGGAGGAAGGATGGCTGATGATCAGGCAGACACGAGAGAGATGATCTGGGCGATGCAACAGAGGATGGATGAGATGCAGAGGAACTATGAAGTGCAGATACAGGTTCTGCGAGAAGAAAATGCAGCCCTTCGGCGGAAGGAGGAGGCCATCCCTTCTACCCCCACCATGCCTGACCCGCTCCGAGCAGGTGGAAAGTCGCCTGCCCGAGAGATGGAAGATGCCGACATTCGACAAGTACGACGGAACTACCAACCTCGATAATCACGTGCGGGTGTTCACCCACCAGATGATGTTCCATGCTGTAAGCGACCCGATCTGGTGTCCCGTTTTCTCGACCTCCCTGACGGAAGAGGCGTTGGAGTGGTTCTTCGAGCTGCTGGCCAATAGTATCGACTCCTTCGCCACTCTGAAGGATAGGTTCAGCACGCAGTTTTCCCCCCTAAGACCGGCTATCCTAACGGTGGATAATTTGGTCAACATCTGCCAGGAGGACGGGGAGTCGTTGAGGAGTTACCTCGATTAGTACAATTGTATGTCGGTCAAGATAAAAGACCTCAGCGACGAAATCGCTCGGCATCACTTTTCGTACGGACTGCAGCCGGGCGTGTTCGCAGATAAGATAAGCCGCAATAAGCCAAAGATGATAGAGGAGATGAGGGAGCGAGCGGCTAAATTCATCCAGATGAAAGACATGCAGGAGTTTAGGGTGAAGAAGAGGGAGAAGGAAGATGCAGCATCACAGAAAAACGCCCCCCGACCGGGCAAACCCCTTGCTCGTCCCAACCAGAAGAAAACGCCCAAGTTTACCACGTATACCCCCTTGCCCGTTCCCCGGACAAAGATCTTGCAGGAGGCCTTCAGTGTCAACTCACTTCCAGCGTCTAGAAAGAAGCCTCCACCTCCCGACGCTGATGGCAGCAAGCATTGCCAGTACCATCGGACGATCAACCATACCACGGAGGAGTGCCATACGCTCCGCGACAAGATTGAGGAGCTGATTCGCCAACGGCACCTGAAGAAGTACATTCAGTAGGACCACCCCCAACGAAGCCTGGTCAGGAACAGAAGCCCGACACAGAGACAGGCCCCAGCCAGGTGGGAGAAGCGGCGAGAGCGGGAGCCCGATAGGCGAAGGAGGGAGTCGTCCAGAGCCCACCGAAGCCCGAGGAGGAGTCGCAGTCAGAGCAGGGATAAACCCTTAAGGGGTTACATCAATACCATTTTAGGAGGATTCGTCGGAGGAGGATCGAGCTCATCTGCTTGGAAGAGGCACGTTCGGGCGCTCAAGTCAGTCCATCGAGTGGAGAAGAAGGTGCGATCGATGCCCCCTATCACCTTCACTGATGAGGACTTCAAGGCTCCCAATCTCGATCATGATGATCCTATGGTCATCTCCATCGAGATAGCAGAGTATGGAATCGGGAAGGTTCTGGCGGATCAGGGGAGCTCGGTCAACATTCTGTACTGGAAAACATTCCAGAGGTTGAACTTGTCCGCAGACCTGATCGTACCCTACAATGAACAGGTCGTCAGTTTCTTGGGCGAGCGAGTAGACACGAGGGGCTACCTGGATCTCTGCACCAGGATCGGCTCGCGGAAGGACGGTCGGGAGGTAAGGGTTAGATTCCTTTTGGTTGAAGCTAACACTTCCTACAATGTCTTGCTAGGAAGACCTTGCCTGAATGCCTTCGAAGAGATCGTCTCCACCCTGCACATGGCCATGAAGTTCCCGTTGGATAGAGGAACGATATGCACCATACACGCGGATCAACAGATCGCGAGGCAGTGCTATGCCGCTGGGTTAAGGATCACCCCATACAATCGTCCCAGAAAACAGCACCGATCAGAAGTCGCCATGATTGATCTGGACCCCCGAACGAACACCGAGGATCAGATCCAACCTGGTGGAGTTACCAAGGAGATCTTGATCGGCGCCCAGCCAGGCCATGTCACTAAGATAGGGGGAGCTCTGAAACCGGATGAAGAAGAACTCTTGGGAGCGGTCATCCTGGAGAACCGAGACCTCTTTGCATGGTCATCAACCGACATGCCGGGAATCCATCCTGATGTTATGTCCCATAAGCTAGCAATTTTCAAAGAAGCACGGTCGGTCGCCCAGAAGAAGAGGAAGATAGGGGAAGAACGCAGACGAGCGGTCGAAGAGGAGGTGAAGAAGCTGGAGGGGACTTGTTTCATAAAGGAGATCAAGTACACCACGTGGCTGGCGAACGTGGTAATGGTGGAAAAAGCGAACGGGAAGTGGAGGATGTGCATGGACTTCACAGATCTCAACAAGACATGCCCGAAGGACGCATACCTTTTGTCCAGCATCGATCGGCTGGTAGATGGAGCTTCGGGGCACAATTTCCTGAGCTTTCTGGACGCATACTCAGGGTACAATCAGATCCCTATGTATGGTCCAGACAGATCTAAGACAACGTTCATCACCGATCAAGCCAACTTTTGCTACGAAGTCATGCCGTTCGGCCTGAAGAATGCTGGGGCGACCTACCAAAGGCTAATGGATCGGGTCTTCAGAGGGCAGATCGGTCGAACCATAGTGGTATATGTAGACGACATGGTTGTAAAATCACAGACGGTTGAGGACCACGTTCGTGACCTCAAGGAGGTCTTCCACCAAGTTTGCAAGTACAACATGTGTTTTAACCCGGAGAAGTGTGTGTTCGGAGTGCCGACCGGCAAATTCCTGGGGTTCATGCTGACCGCCTGAGGGATCGAAGGCAACCTTGACAAGTGCACCGCCAACACTGAGATGAGGAGTGCAAAGAACCTTAAGGAGATCCAACGGTTGGTCGGGCGTCTAACGTCTCTTGTGCGCTTCCTACCCAAGTTAACAGAGAAGATCAAGCCGATCCTCAAGATCATGAAGAAGCAGAGCGCAGACAAATGGGACGATCGATGCGAGGAGGCGTTTCAGCAGATAAAGGTGATGATCAACAGACCCCCGATAATGAGCCGACCGGTAGAGGAACTGCCTCTGCAGTTATACCTATCGGTCTCGGACGACACGATCAGCACGACCCTGGTGCAAGAAAATCCGGAGCAGCGACCGATATACTTTATCAGCCGGGTATTGCAGAGCACAGAAACCAGATACCAGCTGGTAGAAAAAATAGCCCTAGCGCTATTGACAGCCGCGCGTCGATTGCGCCAATACTTCCAAAGCCACCAGGTGATCGTCCGCACAGATCATCCCATAGCCAAGATACTCAGGAAGCCCGACCTGGCCGAAAGGATGATTTCTTGGTCGGTTGAGTTGTCAGAGTTTGGTCTCAAGTACGAGCCGAGAGGATCGGTCAAGGGGCAACACTTGGCAGATTTCGCAGTAGAACTCCACGGGCCGACCTCCCAGTCGGAACAAACGTGGGTGTTTTTCGTCGATGGCTCATCAGATAATCGCAACACAGGAGCAGGGATCATCATCGAAGGACCGGGCGGCTTCACGGTCGACCATTCACTGCAATTCAAGTTCAAGGCGACGAATAACCAGACAGAATATGAAGCACTGATCGCGGGCCTGAGGCTAGCAAAGAACCTGGGAGCCCAAAAGCTTAAGTGTAACACCGATTCACGACTTGTGGTCGAGCAAGTGCAGGGGGAATATCAAGTCAAAGATGATCTGCTGCTGCAGTATTATTACAAAGTGGTCGAAGCCATGAAAGAATTTGAAGAGGTGACCGTCCATCATATACCCCGGGCGGAGAATGCCAGAGCCGATAGGCTATCCAAGCTGGCGGAAGGAAAAGAGAAAGGTCAGCTGAAGACCATATTAGGCAAACCCTAATGAAGCCCTTGACAGGAGAATGTGCAGCCGTCGACCGGCCAGCGGACTGGAGAAGTGAGGTTCGGAAACTCCTGAGAAGAAGCGACGCTGGGGAAGATATGAAACCAATCGAGCGGTGCCGGACGCTCCGATTTATCATAATCGAAGAGGACTTGTACAAACGAGGGTTCACCGCACCGCTCCTGAAATGCCTTTCGGAGGAAGAAGTAGGCTACGTCATGAACGAGGTCCACAATAGCGTTTGCGGGATGCATATCGGCCGAAGAGCAATGAAGGCACGAATACTCCGGGCGGGGTATTACTAGCCGACCATGGAACAGGATTGTGAGGCGATGATACAAAATGTGAAGGTTGCCAGGCCCACGGAAACGATGTCAAGAGAGCTCCGATCGAGCTGCACAGCCTAATGGCCCCACGGCCGTTCGCACAGTGGGGTATGGACATCGTCGGCCCATTTCCTATTGGCAGAGCACAGAAGAAGTTAATACTAGTCGTCGTAGATTACTTCACCAAGTGGGTCGAAGTAGAGGCCCTGGCCAACATCACCGTTCGGCAAGTCCACTCGTTCGTCTGGCGGAACATTGTCTGCCGTTTTGGCCTGCCCCATACCATCATCATCGACAACGGCCGGCAGTTCATCGACAAGAAGTTAAGGGATTTCTATAAGCAAGTAGGGATACGCCACCTAACCAGCTCGGTCGAACATCCCCAAACCAATGGTCAAGCCGAAGCCATGAACAAGGTCATAGTGGCAGAGTTGAAGAAAAGATTGGGAGAGGCTAAGGGAGCATGGGTGGACTAACTACTGCAGATCCTTTGGGTCTATCAGTGCACTCCGGACGGGACGACCAGAGAATCCCCCTTTAATCTGACGTACAGAACGGATGCTATGTTGCTAGTTGAAGTAGGAGAACCGACGCTCCAGCGGGAGATGCAAAACCTCGACGTGAATTGCGGACGCATGCGAGAAGAGTTGGACTGGACGATCGAGCGGAGAGAAAGAGAGGTCGTGCGAGCTGAAGCGTGCAAGAGAATGGTGGCAAGAAGGTACAATGCAAAGGTGAAACCGACGAGCTTCATCCGAGGAGACCTGCTGTGGAGGAAGACCAATGAGGCGCGCAAAAAATCGGCACAAGGGAAGCTGGCATCGAACTGGGAAGGACCGTTTCGCGTGACCGAAAGCGTACAGAACGGAGCCTATCGGCTAGAATACCTGAGCGGCAAGGAAATACCAAATACATGGAACGCTTCGCATTTAAAAATGTATTACAGTTGACACCACTATAAATAAAACGAGCGTTTCATGCAACTCCAACTAACCGACTGGGCTCCCTACGAGACCCGAACAAAAGCCTGACCGGTCAAGGTGCGGGCTTCCATGAGGAAGCCCCGCTCGATCAGCACCGATCCAAGCGATCTAACTAACCCTACGGGTAAAGAAAGTGACACGAGCTGTCGGCTACGATCAAGGCATAACGCCAACGATCTAAACTGGTTAAAAATAAACGCGTAATAAAGTCGGATCGTTTAGGCCATAAGCGCAGTAATTAAACCAGGTCCACAACGCCGAACCAACGATAGTTAAAGACAGCTAAGATTAAAGGTGTAACCACGGGTCGACCGCCCGACTTAGGTAAACGTGAAATAGCGATCTATCACCTTGTTGTATAAACGCGAAACTATTAAAAGACAAGCTGACCGCTCCAACAGGTTAGCTAAAAAGGAAAGGGCCGATAGCCCTGCACATCAACGCGAGTGTAACCAAGATAAAATAGGCCGACTGCCCTAAGTATTCAACGTAAGAAGTACAAAAGTAATAAAGGCCGACCGCCCTGAATATTCAACGTAAGGAGGACAAAGATAAATAAGGCCGATCGCCATCAACAACAATAAACAAGAACAAACCTGATGGAGCAAAAGGAAAACATGCCTGCCATATACATGTAATTGTTTGTCAAAAAATGGCCTAATAACCGAACGAGCGCGATCGACCACAAGGCCGATTGAACTCGATCGATTATATCAAAATATACAAAAAAACAAGTTAAAGTAAGCTAAGAATCAGCCGTGGGAGGAGCGGAGGTTGAAGCAGGAACAATCGCTTCATCGAGCCGGTCGAAAACCCTCTCTAGCTTCCCATCAACAACCTCCAAGTGAACGTCAAACCGATCGGGGGAGCAGCGATAGAAGTAGACGGCTTGATCGACGGCGTTCTGGAAACCTGTCTCATACTGAGTAAAGACCTGCTCATCGGCGATGCGAAGCTCGACTTGATATTCTTTGGCCTTCTTCTGCCAATCCGCAGCCGATGCAACAACGGCCAGGTGCTCCAATGACAAGTCATCGAAGCGTCTTTGAAGTTTACGCAGCTCGTCGACCGCCTCCTTGGCCTTCAGCTGCTCTTCCTTCGCCCGATCGTCGACAACTTTAAGTACGCCGGCACACTTGGCATGTTCGGCCTTCATGACGTTCAGTTGATCAAACTGCATCTTCAAATCTGAAGCGGAGGCCTTTACCTCTTGAAGATCCACCTTGGCCGCCGCGAGCTCCTTCTCTAGGCCATCGATTCTGCTCCGATCGGCCCTGGGAAACTTAGTGCAAATCGCGGAGAACCTCAAACTTAGCTCCCCAACCGTCCACAAGGCCTCTTCTTTAGACACATCCTTCAACATGTCTTTGACGCGAGGACCCAGGTGGAAGGATACTTCCTCGTCAAGCCGAACCTCGCTACCAAGGAAGGCGGTGGCCAATGACCCCGAAGCCTCGACCTTCTTACTTCTTTTGGACGAACGGCCCGCAAGGGAATCGTCCTTCTTCGTCTTCTTCCCCTTATCTGCTGCAGCGGTTGGAACGGTAGTGACGGGGGGATGACGACAAACCGAGGCCTGGTGACGACACCCGACGCACCGGTCGGTGCATTGGCTGTAGGAGAGGGTGTCGTCGAGGGACCACCTTGGACGCTCTGAAGGGGCGCAACCTCTTCCGCTAGATCATCCTCCCTTCGCCGAGTCTTTGCCCAGGCCATGAACTCAGTGTTGGAGATCGTCGTCCGGGCCATGATATCTGCAAACAAGACAATTGCGTAAGTTAATATCGACCTCTACAACGATCAGGAAGATTAGAACAACTAACCATAAACCGCCCTCGGCAAGTCCGGAGAGCGGAGGCATTGGATCAGCGGCCTCGGTGGGATCTTGCCAGGAAGGGTCTTGAGGACGGCAAGGTCAGCCTGCTCAGCAGGGGTCAAACGGTCCTCCGCCCAAGGATCGACTGGCGGGGGCAACGCCGTCCAATAGAGGGGGAACTTCGACTGATCCTCCTCATCAAAGATGTACTTCCTGCCCCGATCGGGAATTGAGACCTTGAAAAAACTGGTCTTAAAACCCTTGTACGAAGCAAGGTAAAGGCTGAACAAGCTCTTGTTCGCCCCATGAAAAGAAACCCAACCTTTAGATGTGGTGGGTCGGGTCTTGTAGAAGTGCAGGAATAGAGGCATCGTTGCGGTCAAATCAGCCGCTCGGTAGAGAACTTCAAAGGCCTGCATGGACGCCCAGGCGTTCGGGTGTATCTGGGTCGGAGCACACTTGATCTCCCTTAGCACCGCCATTTGCCAGTCGGTGAACGGCACGGTCAGGCCCAAATCATGGAACAAGTAAGCATAGACATAGAAAAAGTCTAGCTTCACTGCTTCCTTGTCGTGGCACACCCTTTCGTTGCTCGCACAGACCTTCACCTAGAGGAACCCGTCCTCCACTTCGTCGCTAAAGACCTTTGTCCGCTCGACCAGGTCCCCGAGGTCATTCCCTCATCGGAACCTCATTGCATGCGTGCGCGGCTCGTAGGGTGCCCACTCATACCCCTGCACCACCGGCAGGTTGGCCTGTTCCCCCTCGTCAGCGACATCAATGCTGATCACATCTCCACTCTCTGCAGGAGCGTTGGCTTGCTCCACCGTTGCGTCGATCGACTCCTCGACTGGACGTCTATCGTTACTTGGGACAGGAGAATCCGCTGAAGATGATACCTCCCGAGCGATGTCCCCACATCTGACGAGCTGAACAGGGCGGAGATCGACGATTCGTCTGAACTCGATACACTGGAAGCATTATTACCTGTAGAAAGAGAAGGACGATCGGTGACTCGGGTAGAAAGAGAGAAGGAAGCGTGAAAATAACGACAACCACACACACTTATTTATAGAAAGGTCTGGGGACACGTGGCAACACCTAGGCCAAACGATCAACGGCCCAAACTTTGCAACGCTTCGCATCCCAACTGATAGGCACGATCTACGAAGCCAAGTAACTGTCAGGGAACCCTTTCGACCCATCGGCACAGCAGTCTTTGTAAACCTTCTCGCTTCACCTTCGCCATCGCTCAAGGCTGGGGGGCTTGTGTACAGTATGTCCCATCGGGCCATCGACAACGCACAATCCTCCGGTCCATCGGTCGATCGGTCCCATAGACGAACCACGCGTTACCTTGTAAGGGACCATCGGTCGATCGGTCCCACAAACGAATCATGCGTTAGCTCGTAAAAGACCATCGGTGGATCGGTCCCCAGGTCGATCACGCATCAACCCATGGAGATCCATCAGTCGATCAGTCTCATAAGTGATTCGCGTAGTGCCTTACGTATGACCATCAGTCGATCGGCCATATAGATTAGTTATTCACTTAAGGTTGTTAAACTCAGAAGATAACCATCCTAGTTAAGCGTCATCGGTCGTTCGGCCAAACGAGGCCAGTCAGCTGGATTAATTAACATTAAACAAGTCAGTAATTTTGATTAGAGGATCATTGGGCCGTGATTAAGAACCCTAATCATAGGCCCACACCGGAAAGTATAAATAGGGCCCAAAGGTAGGTTGGTGAGGATCTTTAATTCGCATTTATTACGACAGTTATACCTATACACAGATCGGTTCATCAACTGACTTAAGCATCAGAGCCTTTTAGACAGGTACCCCGATCGTCTGTTCAACCGATCGAGCGAGGAGGAAGATTTCTTGGTGAGGAAGTTATCGCGGGTTCTGAAGAAAGGAGACTTAGAGAAGAAATGAGTAAAATTGAAGTGATTCTTAGTAGATACTTGGTCCCTACACCTGAAACACGTTTCTTAGAGTTTGAAGAAGAAAGATATGCTAACTCCATGTTTACTTGTTTTACTTGCAGTAGCCACACCCCAACGTTTTACGAGTTAGCACCCTCTTTTTACTGTTTGCACCTCCTTCTTTTTCATTATTTGCACCTCATCTCCTTCACCAACTTTTTGAAACATTATATAGAAAGGATTTTGAAACATTACATAGAAAGGACATAGTAGCAATGTCAATAAAAAGAAAATAGAAAAACATGAATTCCTTAGGAAGAATATGAATAAATAGAGAGAGGGGTGAACAAAATGAGTGAATCCGTACGTATCCGACCAAACATAGAAAGATTAATTTCATTTGCTTTATCTTTATATCATTTATTGTAAGAATAATCCCTTAAATGAAAATAGAAAAATGGAATAGTAAAATTATTATTTTTTTCTCCATCACAACTGTAACAAATTTAGGAAAACAAAAAGAACAGAAGTATTCATTCATGCACTTGCACTGTGCTGGAAATAGAGAAAGGTTTTAAGAAAATAAATCTTTTCACATCGAAGGTATGATTTTTGAAGGTGCAACACAAATTCACCCGCCATTATTGTGTGCACTCTTTCTTGATTGAAACTTTAGATAGAAATGGAAAAATGAAATAATACAACTTTATATTTGATTTACTGCAAAACTAGTAACAAAAAATTTTGATTGTATTACCACATGCTGCATGCAAAACTATAGACAATATTTTTTGCACCAACTTCAATAAACTTATATAAATTACTAATAGATATCTTATGAAATAAGATAGTCAAACTGCATACAAAGAGCCACAACAAAAAAACAATTTAAATTCAAGGACAATTCCATTATTGATGAAACTTTCTAAAATAAACAAAAATTACGATCATAAGTAATATCTATTGTAAAAAAATATTAAATAAACAAGAAAAATAAACAAATCAGTAACTTTAGTTTGAGATAGAGAAAAAAATACTATTGTTTCTTGCGTAAAAAATATTTGAAGTTAAATGGTTATTTATATAATTTATTAGAAATTTTCAAAATAATAAGTTAAGTTAATTAATCATTTCATTTTATTTTATTTTTTATGTGTATCAAAACTTTTTCTTAAGGTCCTTTTGTAGCGTTACAAGAAAACTAGTCCATTCCATTCTAGTAGATAACTAACAACGTCTTAAGGTTAACAAATTCTCTTGAAAAAGTTACGAAGTGCTTGGTTAACAATAATTATAAATAAGTAAGCTAATTAATTAAGTTGTTGTATATATTATAACTCAACGATACGGGATGGAATAAATAAAATTGTTTTTTAACTTTGGTTGTCAATTTTTTCAAAAATTAACATATGAAATAATAGTGTTATAGAAACAACGCACTTTTTATGAATCTTGCAAATATGACACCAAAATACCTGTCATAAGCTCTTTTTACCTTTCATAAGATGTGTTTTATACGCTATTTAAATATTATTTATGCACTTGTATTGTGGTCAACTTGATTCCACTCACTATTATTTTGCTTTTTTATTGCGTAGACTCTTCTTTCACTGAAATTTTGGATAAAAATAGAAAAAGAAAAATAATGCAACTTTATTTTGGTTTACCGTGAAACTAGTAACAAAAACTTTTATTGTATCATCACATGAAAAAAAAAAATATATACACAATATTTTTTAAATGAACTTTAATGGACATATATAAATTTGTAATACATATCTTGTGAAATGAGATAGTTATACTATTATAGATTAAATTTTCCAAAAAAAAAGTTATAATTATAAGTAATATATATTGTAAAAAATATTAAATGAATAAGTCAGTAGATTTTCTTTGAAATATATGCAAAAAACACTAATATTTATGGTTATAAATGATAAAAGAATTACAATTAAAATAAACAAGTAACATTGTTTTTATGGCCTTTTACTTTATAACCGCGGAATTGATGTATCAGGATGAATAAAAGGAATGTACGGAACTGGGTAATTGAAGTTATAGAACATTTTGGACAGTGGTAGGTTGGTGCTGTAATTTTCTCTTATTCCCAATTTACACTTTAAAAAATTATTATTTTATTATAATATTTTATTTTATTTATTTTTATTAACTTAATGTAATTTTTCATTGTATTAAAATTTAGTGTCAAATGAACTTTAAAATAAGAGTGGTGTCAAACCACCACTTTCCAAATTTTGTATACTTTGAATGATTTTTGGATCCAGATTAATTTGATATAACTTAAAACCATAATTAAAATTTAATATATTTCATATTTATTTATTGTTTAAAATCTTATATATTATTTGTTATTGTAATAAAATTGTTATTTAAAGAATGTATTTAATTACTGATGGAGAATTCAGGAGTTGTAATTTCTAAAATATACTAAAAGGATATTCATTCGTTTAATCAGGAAATAAGTGATTATTTTACACAATATCGGACTTAGGACATTTTTCAGTTTTATTGGATC
>Ga0099822_1004366_pt1 | contig 18405 bp, 10 predicted proteins | sample CowpeawhiteBW_FD_76839 | JGI IMG/M metagenome (GOLD analysis project Ga0099822, IMG submission 76839) | Root nodule microbial communities of legume samples collected from California USA - Cow pea white BW | ecosystem: Host-associated > Plants > Roots > Nodule | place: USA: California | collected...
CGGAATAAAAAAATAAAATGTTAAATCCCCAAAAAAGGTTTTTTAATTTTTTTTCACCTTTTTGAGCCCCCCCCCCCCCAAGAATGAACCAACCCAGATGAAAAATCTCAATTCTTGTGGAAGAAACCATAAGATATGGCTCAAATTTTGTATTGTTGCTCTCATTCACACACACTTGCTACACAAGCAATTGACTCTGTCCTCGTTCTTCCTTCAATTTATGTATACAAATTCTTTGAATGGAGTAATGGGGTAGTGCAGATGCAATTGATGACGTGGTACGGTGATGTGGAATCCTAGTGCAGGTTTATGGTCCACGCTACCATATTTCCTGAAAAATAGTGTCTCATAAGAAGAAAACAAAGAGTGAAATGAAGATAACTGCTTTTTTAAAGGGAGTGATTGTTTGTTCAGTTCACCTACTAGTCTTAACTAATTTGATCAATGGGTGATACACTGAATATTTCTTGTTTGAACAAAAGTGTCACCTGATTTTGAAAACAAGTTCTAAGATATCAAACCAATCTTATCCAAAAGTATATATTTCAAATCTGACATTTAGGTTGTTTGACTTTGAATTTGACAGTTTTTTATTTTTGTCAAATTCATTTCAGGTTACTTTGAATCTAGTCAAAACCTTTACTTTGTTAAATATCTCATTTTATTCTCCTATAAAGAATGACCATACTCTTTTGCTTTCCATAAATTTGATTTAAGCATTTTATAAATAAGGAAAAATAGGAGAAGAAACTTGTTTATGCAGATAATTTCAGGTATGGATATATGACATAATTATATTATTAGGATTGTTATTATTTATTTGTTCTTCAGTGGGGGTAGGAGATGAAAATCAGATACTTGTGTGGGAATGATGACAAATAACATTACTTTCTAATCATTAATGATTAGTGTCCAACCATGAAAGACTTAATGTGGCTTAATGCTTTTAGTAACTCAGCTTGTTCGGTTGGCATTTATTCTAGTGCGTTCAATTTAGGGGGGAGCAGTTTTAAATTATTTTCCACTAAAAACTAAATTTTTAAAAATTAATATAGACTATTTTTTTTTTAAAAAAAAAATCAACTTTCAATTATTGAAGTTTTTAAAATTTGTTCAAATAAAATATAGATAAAATAATTTATATGCTTGCAAAATTATTAAAATGAAATATACTTTTATTAGACTCACTATCATTTTTATAAAAAAAATTATAGTTAACTATTTTTTAGAAATCTCAAAAAGAACTATTTGTATTGAACTTAACTTCTATGAAATGGCAATTATTTTTTGCTTGAGTTAAAAGCAAATATAAATAATTTTCTGTATGACCTTTAAATGAGTAGCAAAACCTCTTAAAGTTATGTTTCAATGCTTAATAGGGTGACATTGTTATCTACATGTACCGACACATGTATTATGAATTAATTATTTCAATCTTTATATTATTTATGAGATTTTAATTATTAAAAATTTATGAATTTAAGTAATATATATATATATATATATATATATATGAGATATAAGGATAAAGACTCATTATTTTATTTTATGTTTGGATAAAGAATTTTAATGGTTATAAGAAAATAAAATATATGGAATTTGAAATTCTTACAATTAAATTCTTTTCATTTCTCAAATAACTTGAAATATTATAAATTTTTATTTTTAGATAAAGTAATTTAACTTATATTTTAAGACAATTCTATTATAAAATTATTTAGATAACATGACTCTATCCTTCATTCTAAGTCGATTTAACTTGACTTTCAATTTATACTCACTTATCTCGAGTCTTCTAGACCACGAGATTGGGACAAGTCATTTCGACCTTCAACTTAGGTTGACTTCACTTGATCTTGGACTTAGAACAACTTGTCTAGACCTTTGACTTGGGATGAGTTGACTTTACCTTCGACGCAAATCGAGATGTCTCGACCTTTGATTTGGGTCTAGTCATCACGACCTACGATCCAAGTTGACTCGTTTTGACCTTTGACCCAATTCAAATCATCATGACCTCCGTCCTAGGCCGACTCGTCACAACTTTCGTCCCGTGCCGACTAGTGATGACCTTTGACCTAACAAGCATCAATCTTTGTCTCGAGCCATTTAATCATGACCTTCTAATCGGGCAAAATCTGCCCGACCTTCAATCCTAGCAAAATTTATTCAACCTTTGGCTTGGGCCAAATCGACTTGCCCTTTTACTCAAGCTAAATTGGCTCAACCTTTGTTTCAGGCTGAATCAACTCGACCTTTATCCTGGAATGAGTAGTCTCAACCTTTTGTTCGGGCCGAATCACCTCGACCTTCGGCCTAGAACGAATCGCCTTTGACCTTTGGCTTGAATCAAAGCAACTCAACCTTCGCCACATACCAAATAGGATTTTCATCCCAAGCCAAATTGACTCGACTTTTGTCTTAAGCTGAATCGGTTCAACCTTTGTCCCAGGACGAATCCGCTCCACTTTAGATTTGGGTCGTATCAGCACGAACTTCGATGCATGCCGAATTTGCCCAACCTTTGGCCTAGGCCGAATCCACCTAATATTTGGCCCAAACCAAATCATCCAGACCCGATTAGGCTCGACCTTCAATTGAATCAACTTAACATTCGACCCAAGCTGAATGAGCCTAACCTTTAACCTATGTTGAATTCGCTTGACTTTTAGCTCGAGCCGAATTTGCTTAAACTTCATGCAAGAATGAATCAGCTCGATCTTCATCCCAAGCAGAATTGGGTCAACCTTCGGCTCGAACCAAATTGGTTTGACATTCAGTCCAAGCTCACCTTCGGCCTAGGCTGAATTCTCTCATCCTTTGATACATGGAAAATTTTCTCATCCTTCAATCTGAGTCGACTCATCTCAACACTCAATTCATGGTGACTTGCCTCAACCATTTCGGGTCGACTCATCTCGACCTTTGTCCCGACCGACCTGGCTAGACCTGCAACCTAGGCCAACATGGCAAGACCTTCAATACTGACCAACCTGGATTGAACTTCAATCTGAGGCAACCCATCTTGACCGTCCAAACCAACTTAGGTCGTCTTTTGTCCAGGCCAACTTGACTTGAACTTTAATCTAAGTCGACTAAATTGAACTTTTGCTTGAGCTGATTCAACTGAGCCTTTAGTTTGGGCCGACTCTACTTGACCTTTGTTAATAGAGTTAGAGTAGTGAAATTTCAAATTTGTTATATTTTTTTAGAGTATTTGAAATTCTTCCATTTTATTCATTTAAAATACCTTCCACAATTTCTTTCTAATTATTTATCCAAACAAGTCATTTTATTGTAAAAGAAAATTAAATTCTTCAAATGGTTAACTTTTTTGACGTGTTAACCGCGTTTTAGGATAACGTTTAAGTTGTTTGCCACATTTTGACACGTTCAAACTCAAATGTCAGTCTAGAATAACGTTAACAAGTCCAAAAAAATTAATATTATTAGATTAAAAGGACTATATTAATTTATTTTAAAGTTTGAGAAATAAAATGTATCAAAGTTTGAAATAAGAACGAATTCCAATTTTACATATAAGTTCAGGAAGTGAAAACATACTTACTTCTTCAAATAAATGAAACACTCTTTTAAGTTACTTAATAGTCATCCAGTAAATTCTTCTTGAAATACTCATAGGTGGATCAAAATTAATTATTCGCCGACTTAGATGAATCCAGTTTAAGTAAAGAATCTTAGATACAATGATTCCTTATATCCAAAATTTTCCTAAAAGAAAATTTGGACAAACGTATCCCGTTACTGTATGAAATGGTCGTATACGAAAATCACTATTAAAGGGCTATTATGTATAGAATACTTTATAATACCATAACTATATCTAAATTATCTATATTTATTTGTAAACAATTAATCGTAACTAACACGTAATCAAAGTTGTACCAAATTAATTTTCCTATTTAAAATAAATACATAGTAGGATGAAATTACTCAAATTAACATAAATGCAGAAAAACAATGTCCTATATACATAATTTTATACGAAGAAACAAATGATTTCAACAACACTATAGAACACTATATAGATGTTAAAATCAATCACAAGTGTAAACAATGTCAAATTACAAATTAATCAAAATATCTATCTATCATATATGTTTGCACTATTTCCCAATTTACAGCGCAAAAACTTAGAAGAAAACTTGATCTTTCATGAAAAGACTTTGATCATATAAGTAATGCAAATCAAGAATATATCTATACAAAGATTTAAAAAATTACATTATCAATATCACATATTGTATTTCACGAAAATTATGCAACAACTATTGTATATCAGAAAACCTATATAAATATAAAGTTGTTTGATAACCAAACATAATAGAAAAAACTACAACACAGATAATTTAATGTAACTCTTTGTTTTAAGCTTTACATGTACTTATTCTTTCTTGGCTGATAAAAAAAGAAAAAAAAAAAAAAACTGTGTTTATTCTTTGGAATTTTTTGCGAAGTTTTTTGTAAGAATTAATGTTCTTTGATCTATGTCCGGAAATCACGAGTTACATTTCTCACTATTTCTCCACATCTGTCTCCATTTCCTTAACACCCACTTTTATTTTATTTGAGAAGAAAAAATCACCTCTTCTTAGGATTTTGTAAACATGAATGCATACCAAAACATAAAAAAGAAAAAGAAAAAAGAAAGGTACTGACTTTAAACTATTAGTCTCTATAAGTCAAATGTAAATATTATTTTCATGATTTTAACTAGGTACATTGCGCATAAGATTTTTAGATTTACTTACTTCAAAGATGGTTGGGTATAAACATCTCACGCTAAAATGACAACGTACCAACTGTTTAAAAGCTTTTTTAAATAATAATAATTTAAAGTAATTGCAATGATTAATTGCACCATACCTCAATATCGATGAATTGGAATTTTGGAACTTGGATATGAAAAGGAAGGTGCAATAAGAAAGTTTATTGAACAATCATTGGATTGGATTAAGTAAAGTGTAAAGAAAGTGACTAAGAGGAGGATACTCTTAAAACAATATTTTAAATTTCTTTCACGGCAATTTGGAAATTCCATAGGGTTTTCATTTTACTTTCTATTTGTTTATATAATTCAGATAATTCAATAGATAGAAAAAATGTGATTAAAAAAAAATTCACTAAAAATAAGCAGCAAAATCTTTCATTATTAACAAAATCCATAAATATGGTGTGATAAAAATATATAAGTTACTATTTTTTTTATCAATAACTAATTGAGGTTAAATTATATCAATTTTTCTACGGCATTAATGGTATTTATAATTTTTTAAACCTTGAGAGTATATGAAATAATATTGATTTCCTCAATATGTTTTATTGCATACTCAAAATTAGATGATAAAAGAAGCTTCAAATTCTGAATCACTTGATTAAAAGGCACAAATTATTAACAATCATGTCCATCATTGAATGATATCAATTTAAATGTGAATAATATAAAATTGGCAATTCGTAGAATCCTCTTTTATTTGCTTTGACTTGCCACCAAAAAAGATTTGATTCCCGTTAAATAAAGCTTACGTTTCTTCTCTGCTAAAGAAAGTTCGAATATAACCACCCAATTGTCCTTTCCTTTTGAAAGAGATAGAGATATTAAAACTAAACATAAAGTAATAAAACTTAAAAGATTGTCAAACAGAAACCGTAGAGGGGTCATTCATAAAATATATATCAATTCATTACCATATGATAAAATACACTTTTCTTTTATCCCAAAATATTTTTTTTATTGACAAATATAAGTTATTAAAATTTTGTTAGTGGAGAAAACTTGAATTTGACAACATCTTCCGTCGTTTCAAACCGATCTTTTAACTTCTAAATGTGAGTGGAGACACTTCCTTTTTAAACCCTTCAAATCAACCTCATAATTCTCAAATCAGCTGTGCGGATGATTGAAGGACCACCTAACTTTATGAATTTTTTAAAATTATATGTGTTTTGAATTTTTTTAAATTATATGTAACTTTAAATTTTTTAAATTATATGTATTTTTTAAATTAGGCAGTACTATATTGAAAAAAATAATAGAAATTAAATTGGATATTTTTTTATAAAGTATAACATTTAATGTTAATAAATAATAAAACATAAAATCAAATGTAATAAAGAAAAAAAATTATTAAGATATTTTTATTTTCTCTTTCATTATCTTTTGAGTTTCTAATAACTTTGTAATCGAATAGAGGAAGAAAAGTCAAACTTATTTATGATAGAAATCCACTCAGAATAATGTATATATACATAAAACACATATCCAAGGTAATAAAATTAGATTGAAACAGATTGACAATGTCAAGGCTAAAAATAAGGTAATGATATCGTAATCAAATACAACACTTTGATGAAGAGCACAACCAAGAAAAACTTTGAGGTGATTTAGATCTCATTCACGAAATCCAGAAAGAAGCCCGCATAAGAGAGCGGTAACAATAAAGCCCTCTCGGCAAGGCACCGAGTTATTTAGAGTAGTAACAATAAAGCTTTCCTAGCAAGGCACTAAGTTACTAACAGTAGTAACAATAAAGCGCTCCTAGTGAGGCACCGAGTACTAAGAGTAGTAACATCAAAGCTCTCCCAGCGAGGCATTGAGTTATTGAGAACAATAACAATAAAGTCCTCCTAGCAAGGCACCGAGTTATTAAGAGTAGTAACATCAAAGCCCTCTCAGCGAGGCATTGAGTTATTGAGAGCAATAACAATAATGCCCTTCTAACGAGACACCAAGTTACTTAGAGCAGTAACAATAAAACCCTCATAGCGGGGCACTAAGTTACTAAGAGTAATAATATCAAAGCCCTCCCAGTGAGGCACACAGGTACTGAGAGCAATAAAAATTAAGCCCTCCTAGAGAGGCACTAAGTTACTAAAAGTAGTAACATCAAAGCCCTCCCAGTGAGGCACCGAGTTACTAAGACCGGTGACATTAAAACGCTCATAGCGAGACACCGAGTTACTGAGAGCAATAACAATAAAGACTTCCTAACAAGGCATTGAGTTATTGAGAGCAATAACAATAAAACCCTCCAAGCGAGGCATCGAGTTATTGAGTGCAGTAACAATAAAGCCTCCTAGCGAGGCACCGAGTTACTAAGAGTAGTAACATCAAAGCCCTTCTAGCCAGTGGCGAAACTTGAGCAAAAATTTTAGGGGGGTCAAATTATATTTGTTATATATAAATTATTTTCAATAATTGAATTAGAACTAAAGTTTGGTGCAATATCCTTTCAATATAGATTATCATAGTGATTGCTAAAAATCTAGCCTCCATCTTATTTCTCAACCTGATTATTTTCATTGCAGAAAAATATCTTTAGCTATAGATTTTTCGGTTGTAGATGTAGAATTTTTTGTTCAAGTTCCGCCACTAATGACGTAGATGCATTTTTTTTCATCTTCATCACAAATCCTCCTCTTGAAAAAAGAATTTTTTTTTTCTCTTTACCCATAATTTTTCTAATATAAATTTGTCACCTCTCACATATTTAGGAAAAGACAAAATTATGAATACCCCAAATTAAATCTTAAAATTAAGACTCAATATTTTAAGAAAACTAAGCTTCTAAATTATTAGTTTACCTTACCTTATAGTAGATTCCTGATATTGTTTTTCCCTTACACAATTTCAAAACCTAAAATAACTTTATTTACATAAAGAGGAGTTTGATCAACAATCAGAGCATGATTTTATGATTTTATGATCTCTGACAGATAAAAATATGCCTAGAACGTAGAAAAGTCACAAATAAGAGGAAAACATACTGGTTCGAAAAAAAATGGTAAAAAATGAACTTACTCAAAAAAATAAATTGTTTAATCTAAAATGTTCCTCCACTTCTCAATTTTGTCATGGTACAATTTGATTTTGAAAATAATAAAAAATTGATGGTGAAAATTGAGATAGAAATAGAATAAGAGAAAGAGATAAAAATATGCCTGGAGCGTAGAAAAGTCACAAACAAGAGAAAAACATACTGGTTCGAAAAAAAATGGTAAAAAATGAAACTTACTCAAAAGAAGAAATTGTTCAATTGAGATAGAAATGGAAGAAGAGAAAGAGATAATGACACGAAAGAGAGAGATATCAAATAAAAAAGTAAAAGAAATTATAATAGAGAAAGAAAATATGATTTTTAAATTTTAAAATTTTTTAAAACTAAATTAATATAAATAAAAGAATAAAATATAAATATATTTTTTTTAAAAATATATAAAATATAATAAAAGTAAAAATTGTTAGGGGAGCCATGGCTCCCTCTGTCTACATGATGGTCCGCCCCTACTTCCAGTGAGGCACCGAGTTACTAAAAGTAGTAACATCAAAGCCCTTTTAGCGAGGCACCAAATTATGGAGGATAATAACATTAAAGCTCTCTTAGCAAGACACCGGGTTACTGAGAGAAGCAACACTAAAGTGCTCCTAGTGAGGCACCAAGTTAATGAAAGTAGTAAAAATAAAGCCCCTCCTAGCAAGGCATCAAGTAGTTACTTAGCCAATAACATAAGTGAAAGCCCTCAAACGAGGCACTGAGTTACATAGACAATAACCTAAGCAAAGCCCTCAAACAAGGCACTAAGTTATTTTGACAATAACAAAAGCTCACAAAGGTGGCAAACGAGTTACCGAGACGGTAACAAAAATTAAGCCCAACTCGACAACACATACCAAAGCCTGTCCAACTTGGCAGCACGTACTAAAGCTTGCCTAAGTCGACAACACACACTAAAATATGCCCAGATCGATAGTATAAAGCTCGCTCAGAAAAGTAGTATCAAACTTTGTTGAAAACAATAGCCCAAAGCAGCTCATCCACCTACAACATCGTAAAATTCAGCCACAACTCGACCAAGAGGTCAATTAACGCCGCAACAAGCATGCCTTACACACCAATCAAACTCCCAAGACTAGGGGGCTTATGTACCTACCTGACCCAATAGATGATACTAGGTAATGCGACCCAATAAGGTCCAATTAGCATCATCACAAAAAGACCACAAAATATTTTAAGATACATATATTGGGGCAAATACTATCATATTAACAGTAATTATGACAAATATCGATAGTTCGATTACATCTTGATATTCCTTAATACCAAATATTTAAAGGATATTCTGTTTATCAGGCAAGGTGTCACGTTATTATCATTATTATTATTACTATTACTTTTTATTTGAGGTAAGTCGTTATTTTACTAATATTGCTTAAAATTACATTACTTGTTTTATCACATGGATCCAATTCTCAAAAGGCCCTATAAATACATCTAGTATTCTCCAAGAAATACACATTCTCATATACTCATTCTCTCTTACAAAAAGATCCTTACCTTCTTGTTGACTTGAGCGTCAGAAAGTCTTTTGCAGGTGGATCTTCCCATGTGTCTCAAGTCTTGGAAGCACTCCATCAAGGTCTATCAAAGTCATCCAGATCGAAGACTTGCCTTAAGGTCTGTCAAAGCCATCTGGATCAAAGACTCGCTTCAAGGTCCGGTAAGAACAATTTTAAATTAAAAAAATAATAAATGTTTAAGTTAAAAAGAAAAGAAAAAAACATAGAAAAATATAAATAATTGCAAAAAAAAAAGTAAAAAAAAAACTTTAAAATATGCTTGATAGACAATTTAAAAAGGAAAAAAAAAACTTTACAATTAAATGTTCGCACAGTTTATAAATAAATAGAAAAGCTTACAAATAAAATCATACCTATGGACACAATTAAAGAAACAAAAAAGAATTAAACGATTGCTTCTACACTCCCATTTATGCATAAAAAATAGTAAAAGCAGGAAAATTGACCAAAGGCAAATTCGTGTTTTAAAGTACGTTATCTTAAAGTCATGCTTCTAAATATAATTTATCCATTTCCATAAGAATTTCAAATTTTTATGATAAATTGAATGCAAAATTAGACAGTTCAGTAAATTAACCCTAAAAAGACGATAGCAGCTACGCTATACCTTTTTCTATGCTTATGAAAAGAGTAAACCGAAAACAAAAACTATGGTCTAATATAATATGTGCCCATACTTCAGCTAGCACAATAGGACAAACACTTGGTGGACACAAATTTAGAAGGGATAACGGAGAAGTAGATCTTGCTCCCTCTTTAGCCCAATTTGCAATGAATTGGAGGGCTAATAATATAAATTCTCACTAATTGTGTATTGATAAATATCATGCTCACTTGTACAATTTTACACTATTAAATAGTAATTAGTTAGTATTGTATTGCTTAATATACTACAATTGAATGAACACAAACACTTTACACATGAAATATCACAGAATAGGAGTTGTACACTTTTTTGACAAGGAAGTTAGAACAGTGATGTTAAGTATAAAGTGATCACTCACTGGAATCCACTTTTTCTAATCTCAACCGACAATTCACTGACAAACGATGGCCTTGAGTTCGAAGAAAAGAACCAGAATATGTGATGTAAACCACACTATTCCAAGTTTCACAAATTCCACCATATTATGATGTCTTCACCATCCAACAACATTAACCACTGAACAACCTCTTTCCCTCTTATGTACCTAGCTTCTCCTCCCACCTTATCTTTCTCAAACAAGTTTCATTTTTGATGTTCTCTTTGCATTTTTCTCCCAAATGGGGCTCAAAATATTCATGGCTTCCTTCATGGTATCCTCAATCCTGTTCTTTCTCATCTTCATTCCCACAAGATTGACCCTACAACTCTCCAGCCTCAGGCCTAACTACATGAGTGCCCCAAAGAACAACAGCAAGGCCTATCCGGTTACTTTTGCTTACTTGATCTCTGCATCAAAAGGAGATGTTGGGAAGCTCAAAAGATTGATGAGGGTGCTTTATCATCCAGGGAACTACTATCTGATTCATGTAGATTATGGGGCTCCGGAGGCTGAACACAGGGAAGTGGCACAATATGTGGCTGCTGATCCTGTGTTTGGTCAAGTGGGGAATGTTTGGGTTGTGGGAAAGCCTAATTTGGTGACATATAGAGGACCAACCATGCTTGCTACCACTCTCCATGCCATGGCAATGCTTCTTAGGACCTGCCAATGGGACTGGTTTATTAATCTCAGTGCCTCTGATTATCCCTTAGTTACACAAGATGGTATGGTGAGTGGCCTTATGCTATTCCTTTAGAACACCACAAACATATAACAAACAACATTTATGTTTTGTCCGTTTATTTTCTCCACTCACACTTTCTTTAACTGTGTGCAATTATCTTACTAGTGTTGATTGGCGTGTGAACCATTTTAATCTTTCAGATCTGATACAAGTGTTTTCTGAGTTGCCAAGGGATATCAATTTCATACAACATAGCAGTCAACTGGGTTGGAAACTGTGAGTGGCATGGCATTGCTCCTTTATTTGATTTTTCTACTTTAAGCCTTATGATTTGTTTAAAGTTATGATATCTTAATGTTCTGAATACCCTTTTTAGGAATAAGAGAGGGAAGCCAATAATAATAGATCCGGGGCTTTATAGCCTGAATAAATCAGAAATTTGGTGGGTTATTAAGCAGAGGAGTTTACCAACATCTTTTAAGCTCTACACAGGTATTCTTTTCTCCTCTTTGTTCTATGTTCTATCTAGATTATGCTGTTATGTTACTGTACACAAGTTTAAGTTTATCCTCTGTGATTCCCTTCATCACACGCATGTGTATGTATTATTAGACATTTTCCCTTGGTAATCGAATGGCATGTATGTGGACCATGTGATACTCTGAAGTACGTGTACAGTGACCATGCGTTGTCCCATAAAATATGGTGCATACATCAATGTCATAATTTATTGTTGTCGGTCACTGCCAAAATTTCAACTTTATATGAGATCTTATCTTAGTTTTCTATTCCCCCTAGTGTAATCACTCATTGGTGTAGATTAGTTTAAGTGTTTAATATGTGTGTACTACTCAGCTAATAGGATTCTTGTATCAGAACATTTCTAGAAATAGTGCCTTTTTCATATGGTGAAAGGTCAAATTTATGAAGTAACCGAAACCAAATTTCAGAATCTATAAGCAATCAGAACTATATTTTGTGGTTGGATCTAGAGATTTTTTAGGAGTAAACCATTATCAATGTCCTTTTCAAATTACAGCCCATAAGTCACGGAAGGTAATTGAATGGTTGGTGGTGGATTGGCATGGATGTTAATGTGGCTTCAAGAACTTTACCTACCAATGTCAGATGAGTGAAACTCCACAACCTCTTCTTTAGCCATCACACCATTCTGATTAATTCTTAATTCTCACATGCCTCTGAATTTTGGTGAACATGAAAAAAAAAACAACACAGAAAAGTACCCAGAACAGTTTCTAAATTATCAAATTGAATAAAGGGTCTTGGAAAACAAAAGTGTCAGTTTTCACTAATTACAAATCACCATGGTATTATATAACAGAAATGCAAGGATTATACCAGGTAGACTTTGTCGTTTTATGCAGAGAGATTCGGTGAAATTTTGGAAACTAGATTGTATTTGGTGGAAAATACAAGTGTCATAAGTTGTCGATTCTAACAATGCATGTGATTCCTTGCTGGTGGAGGATAGTAAGTACTTCGACGGTGGATGTATGTCTTCATTAATAACATCTTTTATACTATTATTATTGTGCTTTGTTTATCTTTTCAAGACTGTGTCAGTCTCAATTTCAGACACATACATGTTTTAGACCCAGAATCAATTTCTGTACATAGAACAAAACATGCCAGCATTTATATAAAATCACATTAACTGGTGTGTTTAATGTGATTTTGAATTATTAAATTGAATCCAAATATGCATTTAGATCATCAGATTGTATTAATTATACCTCTAAACTCACTTGGATTCTGAACACAATCTTTATAGACATTTTTCATCAGCTAACATTATATGATTCTAAATGTCCCAAAAATTCATCAGGTTCAGCATGGACAATACTATCAAGATCTTTTGCAGAATATTGCATAGTGGGATGGGAAAATTTGCCAAGGACCCTTCTACTATACTACACCAACTTTGTGTCATCCCCAGAAGGATATTTCCAAACGGTTATATGCAACTCTGAAGACTACAAGAACACCACTGTTAACCATGATCTTCACTACATTACCTGGGACAACCCTCCAAAACAGCACCCTAGGTCTCTGGGACTCAAGGACTACAGAAAAATGGTTCTTAGTAGCCGTCCATTTGCCAGAAAATTCAAGAGAAATGATCCAGTTCTTGATAAAATTGATAGAGAGCTTCTCAAGAGGTACCATGGACAATTTTCCTCTGGAGGGTGGTGCTCTCAGGGTGGAAAACACAGAGCATGCTCAGGTTTCAGAACTGAGAATTATGGTGTGCTTAACCCTGGTCCAGCTTCAAGAAGGCTCAAAAATCTGCTAACAAAACTTCTCTCTGATAAATTCTTTCACAAACAACAGTGCAGGTAATAACCATATATGATCTTCGTTCATCTTTATCACTTGTAAAGACTATTGAAATTTTGGTTATAATATATTGGATCACTTTCTTTTTTGTCATTTCAACTTGGAGTTTTATGCGGTTTAATTAATTTATTTTATCAAAAGCATGAATACATAACAGTGGTGAAAATAATCATGACAAAGTTTAATAAGAAGGAAAATGTTTTTTTTTTTTTTACATTATATGCACCACTTCACAATCTATCTACTTTTAGGAAGTATTTTGATCATTTAAAAATTTAAAAGAAAGAAAGAAATTAAAAACAAATAGTGAATATAAAGTGTGGGTAAAAATTATGGATGTCAAAATAATACTGCCTTAATAAGACTTTCTCAACCTTCAGAGGATTTGTATCATTATAACATGCATGAGAGCTGTTTCTATGTTTGGATCTTTGGGTTGGTAAAGCCATCATTTAATTAAAACTTTTTATAAACATTTCTTAGAAAAATAATAAAATAAAATTTTATATAAAGTTAAATTATCTTTATTTAAAATCAGTTTATAAAATCATTTTTATATTATTTTTTTTTAATTTTAATGTATGTAAATTAATTTGAACTTAAGAAGGAAATATATTTCCTTTTTCTTTTATAAATATTTATTAAAAAGTTTATCAACTCAATCCCTGAAATTTTAGAAGGTTTATTAGTGTCTCGTTGGACCGGATTATCCGGTAGACTTGTGATACATATTTTCAAAATTTAATAATTTCCGCTATTACCATATTTTTTGGAATAACTGTATCATAGATAAGATATGTTTCGAATAATAAGTTTAATTTGATATGATTTGGTATAATATGAATCTATACCATTACATAAATTTATACTATATATTATATACCGAAAATTCATCCGGTATCCATTTTTTCTTTTCTAATTTTGCGTTCTAGTAACTGTTTTTTAAATTAAAATTAAAGTAATTATTTTCTTAATTTAATCTTTTAAATAATTTATTTATTTTACTGTTTTTCAAAACTTTAATAATTTTTTAAAACTAAATTAACTATTTATAATAAAAATTATATATAAAATAAAAAATTTATTCTAAAAATTGTTTATATTTTTTTATAATAATTTTATTATTTTATTGTGAAAAAATTGTTTTATCTTTTATCACTTTTGTACAAAAAGATATAAATGCATAATTATACTGTTTTGATTAAAAATATTGAGTAACTTCTCAACTTAAAAATATTATTTAATTTTCACACGTTTTTTTAATAATATATATGTTTTTTTATATTTTTGACCTAGTATTTAGACTTACATGCAGCGTTTTTTGTTACAATATTTTTTAGAGCATTGGTTGACAAAGTTCTTTTAACAAAGTTTTGACAAACTTTTTTACTTAGGTAAAGTATAAAATATATTTAGGTAAAAAATATTATTTTATTACTTTATTTTAATTAAAAAAAATTTAATGTACTTTAATTCTATTTTTAAAAACTTTGTTAAGTTTGTTAAAAAAAATTGTTAAAAGATAATTTTTTCATTTTTTAAAATTCAAATTATTCAAATTTGGTGCAAGAATACAAAAGTTTTAAGTAAATTAAAACACACTAACATAAGTGTTAGTTTTACATCTGAGGTAATTATTTATATCAATTGTACTTTTTTAATATAATCTGTATGCAATTAAAGCAAAAGAAAAAGACAATTTATATTTTACATCATACCAACATATGTATATTATCTTTTCTAACAAATGGTTGATTATTTTATCCACATGTTTTAGTTTAATTATTATAATCGAGTCTCAGTTAACATATAATTTTATTTTATTAATTATCCACAAAAAATGTCACATGCAACAAATCGACAAGACTTCGTCCGGAAGAGTACGACAATTATTTAATTTATAACAATATATATAGAGAATTCTTTTTTTTTCCACATTTTAAAATATCAATTTTATCCTTTAAATATAATAATTTATTAAATTTTACAAAAATATCATTACTTTTACAAATTCTTTTATAAAATCGAATCTCTGCTTTTTTATTTATTTATCAATGATTATTCTTTCATCTGTTCTGATATATTTCACTTTATTTGTAATAAATATAATTTTAATTTATATATTTAGTTTATATACTAATTTAATAACATTATAATATTATCACCTATTAAATAATATCACACATAATTAAAAAATACATGTGTTTATACTAATTTAAAAATAATATGATTTATTCCGTAGCTAAATTTTGACAGCAGTAACTTACATTTTCACTTTTATAATTTATAATAATATAATAAAACGTGCGCGCCCTTCTCTCACCCGGGTCTTCATCGTGTGTATCAGGTTTTAACCTTTGCAATCCTTTCTTCCCCCATTCACCTTTCTCTCCTCTCTTCTCTTTACCGGTCTTTTGTTTTCTAATTTGATTTCGTTCCCGGTTACCTTATCGTACTCCGTCGCACCGGAAACTGCTGCCTAGGCCTCCACCGGAGTAGCCCCAGGCTGCGTCTAACAGGTCCGTTTTCCCTCTCTTTTCGTTGTATGTTTGTTTGTTTATCGAACGAAATTCATAGATGATAATGAAATTATAGTCCAGAGGTTCTTAGAACGTGTGTGCGACCGCGATTATTGGTACAATTTCTAACTTTTGTGGCGTTCGTGAGCACGTCGCTATCACAATTGTGGTTGCGTCTGTTAGATTTGTCTATATTTCGTGACAATTCAAGGAGTGTAACGAGACTGTGACAGCAGTTTAAAGCTTACTAGTGTCATGAAACCTCACTCACTCAATTTTCCTCCCAGTTTTTGAAGCAAAGCTGGAACTGCTCAAGTTCCCCTTTATGGATAAGAAGTAGGAAGAGAAAATAAAAATCCTTCAGAATTTTTGGTAGCTGGGTTCAGTCTAGTAAATGTACCCTTCCCATTTTTGAATTTGTGATTCTCTCAACTTTTTGATTTTCTGCAGCTAACCAGAGTCAAGAAAGAAATAACACACCAGAACATGAATCAGACACCTACTAAACCTTGACAATTTCAAGTTTTTATAAGACTGTCTAAATAGAAGCTGGAACCATAGTTAGTTGTGGAACTCAATTAGGAATACCTTAGTTGTCAAAGAACATAGGATGATGAAAAGCAAGAGATGCACATTCTAAAGCTTTGGTTTTAAATTCAAAACTGTCATTTTGGGAACTGGGTATTGTAGATAGAACCTCAATAGCGATATCATATTTAGTATTTTTGGTTCTTTCCATCATTCAATTCCAACATTTTTTGGTTGAATTTGTCCTATCAGTGAGATGTATAAGTATCACTTTATGTTGGGGCTAGTGTATTTATATAGTAGTTTGTTTGCACAAAAAAAAAAAAGAAAAAGTTGAAGATGAAATACTGGGTGATCTGATGGACGTTTAAGTGTTACTTTTCTTTTGGTGGTGTAAATAGTCTTCAGAGATTTTGTATGAGAGTCATATCAGTTTTGATATACTTGTTTTAAAAAATAATAAAATACGATGCGATAAATGTGTAATATATAAATATTAAAAAATATATAATAATTTTTAAAAGTATAATAAATATAAAATTATTATTATATGAATTCAATTTAAATTTAAATTATATATATCAAAATTGTTAATATAAAAATATAAATTATTATTATTAAAATACTATTAAAAACAAACTCTTACATAATAATTAATTTAAAAGAAAAAAATAGTTAGAGATCCATATAAAAATAAAGGTGCTGATGTTAGATTCTCTTACTCAAAGGAGATTTTGTTTATTGATGAACAGTTGTAAACATGTTCCGTACAGTGAATTATAAGATTTATAAACATATAAAAATAGAATTAATAATAACAATCACATTGAAAAAAATAGTTATATAGCGGGCAAATTAAGTTAATATTATAACTAGTGATTGTTTATTGGAAAAATTAAGTTAATATTATAATGGTTGAATTGAGTTAGGTTGAATGATCTAGTCTTTTGTTAAATGAAAAAAAAAATTGATAAATATTTGATTCAAAGATATTAAAAAAGAAAGATGAAATATATAATCTATAACTATTAATTTATAATCTATTTATAACTATTAATTTATAATCTATTTATAGCTATTAATAAAGGAGATTGTTTTTAATAACTCTTAAATAACTTTATTTGTGTACACATCTCACTTTTATGTACAATATAAACTATTTTCTTAATTATTTTATTTTTTAAATCTGCTAATTACTTTTTTATAATTATATCCATATCTATAATTATAACTATATTTGTATTAACCGATAAATTACCGTTTTTGGTTACACATTTCACTTTCAATAATGAGAGCTGTCAAAATCGGGATAATTTGGCCGATCCGGCTCAATCCACCACGGTTTGATCAGTGAGGTAACCCAAATCGATTCACTAATTAGTGAACCAAACAAATTCTAACCCGACCTGGTCCACTGTGGGTTGGTGGGTTAAACAGGTCGATTCACGGGCTCACTTAATTAAAATAAAATACAATTTTTTTATCTTTTTTTTAGTCAAAACTAGATTATAATTCTAAATAAAATCTAAATAAACTTTAATACAATTCAAATACAAACTAAAATAACAAAACTATAAATTATCTATGTGTTGACTAAAAAAATAACCTAACATGATCCAAATACAAAGTTAATTCAACAAAATATGCTTGTGTGGCTCTTTATTTACAAGTTGGTGAGTCAACCTAGCTCACCACGGGTTCAATCCGGGTGAGCCGAGTAAAAAATTAACCCGTAAAAAAATTTCAATCGAATCCGACCTAAACCCGTGATGAGTCGGGTTGGCTCGCAGTTCCAACCCATTTTGACAACTCTACTTTCAATATAAATTATTTCGTTAATTATTTTATTCTTTAAATTTTGTAATTATTTTGTTATAATTATCATTATATTTTTACAATACATTTGTTAAA